>Ga0265293_10000967_pt1 | contig 65518 bp, 58 predicted proteins | sample Munlanlewell138R_FD_192505 | JGI IMG/M metagenome (GOLD analysis project Ga0265293, IMG submission 192505) | Leachate microbial communities from a municipal landfill in Southern Ontario, Canada - Leachate well 138R | ecosystem: Engineered > Solid waste > Landfill > Unclassified | place: Canada... | reverse complement strand
TCGTTAAAAGATGCCATGAAGTGGGATGAAGAGGTTTATGGACGAGAGTATGATTTAGAACTCTATAACATTGTAGCGGTTGATAGTTTTAACATGGGAGCGATGGAGAATAAGGGGCTTAATATTTTTAACTCCGCTTACGTTTTAGCAGATGAAGATACGGCAACAGATGCCAATTTTATGGGAATTCAGAGTGTTATTGCGCATGAGTACTTTCACAACTGGACAGGAAACCGCATTACATGCAGAGATTGGTTTCAGCTCACACTCAAAGAGGGTTTAACGGTATTTAGAGATCAGTGTTTCTCAGCAGACTTGAACTCAAAAGAGATACAGCGCATTGATGATGTAAATGCACTAAGAGAGAGGCAGTTTGTGGAGGATGCATCAGGGGTTGCGCATCCTATACAGCCTAATTCATACGTGGCGATAAATAACTTTTATACAGCTACGGTTTATGAAAAGGGCGCTGAGGTTATCCGCATGCTTCATACTCTTTTGGGAGAGAAAAAGTACAAAAAAGCCATGGATTTGTACTTTGATACTTTTGATGGTCAAGCGGTGACAACTAATGACTTTTTATGGGCGATGAGCAAAGCAAGCGGAGTTGATTTAAGCCAGTTTGAGAGGTGGTACCATCAATCAGGCACGCCAAAACTAAATATTGAAGAGAGTTTTAATGAGGGTAAATATACAATTAGTCTAACTCAAAAAATACCGCTAGGGGTAGATGGCAGCGAGCAAAAACCATACTTTTTTCCCTTTAAGATTGCACTTTTAGATGATAGTGGTAAAGAGATACAAGAGAAGACTCTTATAGTCTCAAAAGAGACAGAAGAGTTTGTTTTTAACCTTAAGCACAAGCCTGTTTTATCCGCAAATAGAGATTTCTCTGCACCGATAATAATTGAACAATCTCACAATAACTACGCTTTTTTAATGAAGCATGACACAAATAGCTATGTAAAATATGAGTCGGCTCAATCTTTTGGATTAAAAACGATAGAAAATATTATAAAAGGCAAAGATATAGATAAGGAGTTTATCCACTCTTTTGAGCATATTTTAAAGAGTGAACTGGAGTTATCATATAAAGCGCTTCTAATGGATTTGCCGAGTGTAAGTGCAATTATGCAAAGAGAGAATGTGGTTGATTTTGAGCTTATATATGAAGCTAAAGAGAGGCTTCAAAAATATCTGGCTTTAACATTTAAAGATAAGCTTTTAGAAATTTATACGCAAAACCACAATCCAGCATCCAAAGAGCTTGATGCAGAGAGTATAGGCAAGCGAAGCATAAAAAACCGCTCTTTAAAGCTTCTTAGCGCACTAGAGAGTGACGATATTGTAGCAATTGCTTATGAGCAGTATAACAGCTCTGTAACTATGACGGATAGAGTAGCAGCCCTTGATGTTTTAGAAAATATTTCGCCAAAGTTCTCCGCGATTGCTATGGAGCATTTTTACAAAAAGTACAAAGATGATACTCTTGTTATGAACAAGTACTTCTCAATTTTAGCAGCATCTCATAGAGAGGGAACTTTGGATAGAGTAATGGCTCTTCAAAATGATAATGCGTACAATGAACTCGTGCCAAATCTTCTTCGTTCACTAATTGGTGTATTTGCAAGAAACTATAAGCATTTTCACTCAAAAGATGGGTTGGGGTATAAATTTTTAGCAGACAAAATTATAGATATAGATAAGATAAATCCGCAGATGGCTTCAGGGCTGGCAGGAGCATTTAGGATATATGAGAAATTAAACAGCGTAAATAAAAAATTGATGAAAAAAGAGCTCGATAGAGTGATGTCAGAGCCATCAATCTCAAAAAATGTTAATGAAATTATTAGCAAAATAGTAAAAGCTTAGAGGAGAGGGCAGCTCTGGATTTGGTAAAAATATCTATTTTTAGATACTATAGTTTTAAATATTATCTATTTTTGATTATGTTGTTCTCATATTTTATAATGTAGGAAAAGTAATATACAATGGAAAAAAAACTGCCAAACCTTGTAAAACATAAAAATACTTTAGCAGCATCGAAGGAGACCGTACTTTTAAAATGGCTCTCTTATGAGTCACCGCAAAAACTTCTAAAGCTTCATGACATAGATAAAAATGTGTTTTTAGATAATTATGCCAATGGCGTATTTGACTATTTTATAGATGTTATCGCAGGAGAGGTAAAGATAGGAGAGTGTCCTATCATGCAAAAATTTCTTAACTATCTTAAAGATAAAGATATAAGAGCAGATGAGCTTTTTGAGATTTGTAGCCATTTTAGAAGAGCCATGATGGAGTTTGCATTTGATAGCAAGATAGACTCAAGGGAGCTTTTTTATGAGCTCTCTTATATATTTGATAGAAATCTTCAGAGTATTTTAAAATATTATTCAGATACGATTTTTGAGAAAGAGCAGGAGATAAACCGGCATGTAAAGCTGCTTAATGAGTATCAAAATGCACTTGATGTGAGTGCTATTATCTCTAAAACAGACGAAAACGGAATAATTACATATGTAAACGATAAGTATGCAAAGCTTAGCGGATATAGTGTCGATGAGCTTATGGGCAGTAAACATAGCATGATAAAACATGAGGATATGCCTCAAGAGTATTTTGATGATTTATGGTTTCAGCTTGAAAATGCAGGTATTTTTAGGGGTACGATTAAGAACAATAAAAAAGATGGAGGCTACTTCTATATAGATGTCACAATTGCCAAAATAATAGACCCGTATGATAACTCAAAAGAGTATATCTCTATAGGCAATGATGTCACAACTCTTATAGATGCAAGACTCGAAGCACAAAAAGCTTCACAAGCAAAAGATTATTTTCTCTCTAATATGTCACATGAGATTAGGACACCGCTAAATGCAATTTTGGGCTTTGTTAATCTTTTGATGGAGCAAGATCTCTCAAAACAGCATAGGAGATATCTTGAGATTATTCTAAATAGCGGAGAGAATCTACTAAGCATAATAAACGATATTTTGGATTTTACAAAGTTAAGAAGCGGTGAGTTTGCAATTGAGCCTAGAATTTTCTCTATTCATAGTGAGATAAGTCATACGTTAGAGCTTTTTGTAGCTTCTGCAAATGCCAAAGACATTATAGTTACATCTTTCATAGACCCTACAATACCAAAAGAGCTATATGCCGACTCTCTGAGAATAAAGCAGATATTATCCAATCTCTTAAGTAACGCTATAAAATTTACTAAAATCGGCGGACATGTTCATGTTGAAGCAAGTTGTAAGAACAATATATTAAAAGTGAGTGTTAGAGATAACGGTATAGGCGTAGCAGAGGAGGATATACGAAGTATCTTTACCGCATTTACGCAAGCAGGAAGATGGGAGATAGAGAAACTAGAGGGAACCGGTCTTGGACTCTCTATCTGTCATCAACTTTCAGAGCATATGGGCGGAAGCCTTCATGTGAAGTCAAAACTGGGAGAGGGGAGTACTTTTTGGGTTGAGATACCGGTAGATATTCATAACTATGAGTGTCAAGTTTTTTCAGACATAGATGAGCTAAAGACATTAAAAACGGTATTTTACTCAAAAGATATGATTAGAGGATATAAAGCGGACTCCTTTTTAAAATACTCAGATATGTTTAATATGAATATAGAGATGGTGGATAATCTCGATATAGAGTATGATATAGCTATATTTTTAGATGAGTATCTTGATGCTGACGTAAAAGAGAGAATTATAAACTCTGATAAAAAATATATTGCTATTACAAGTAATCCAAGCGATAGATATGAAAGCTATACACACATCTCATCTGCATGTTTTCCTCTTTACTGCTCTAAAATTAGAACTGCTTTTGATGAGCTTATGCACTTAGACTCTTTCTCTGTACATAAGAGCCAAAGGGCCATGATGTTTGAAGGACATATCTTGGTAGCTGAGGATAATGAAGCAAATCAAGAGCTTATTAAAATATTACTTAGTAAGTATGGATTAACTTTTGATTTGGCAAAAAATGGACTAGAAGCGCTAAATCTTTATAAAAAAAACAGATATGATCTTATTTTAATGGATGAACAGATGCCTATAATGGACGGTAATGAAGCTGTTAGAAATATTATAAAGTATGAAAAGGAGAGCGGATTAAGACATACGCCGGTATCCGCATTAACGGCAAATGTAATAAAAGGTGCAAAAGAGAGAGGATTAAAGAGTGGGTTTGACTCATTTTTAGGAAAACCGATTGAAATTGAAGAGCTAGAGAGAGTTTTTTTCAATTACCTTAAGGTTTCAGAAGATGCCGCGCAGAGTAGTTCTGAGGGTAGCGAAGCTCAAAGCAGAATCGAAGGATTAAACCATGAAAAACTGAAACAGGAGTTGATGCTAAGTAGTGATGAGCTTGTAATACTTATCCAGATGTTTCTAAAAAAGATGACAATTCAAATCCCCGAGCTAAAAGAGGCAATAGCTTCAAAGGATTATAAAAAAATGTCACTTATCGCTCATAGTATAAAAGGTTCAAGCGGTAATTTTAGACTTGAAGTTATACAAGAGGAGAGTGAGAAAATCGAGAAGATGGCAAAAGCCAAGAGTGAAGATTTTGATTTTGAACACTCCTTTAAAAAAATAAAGAGTGAGTTGTCTCAGATAAAAGTTAGCTGATTACTTCTCTATATAGTAACCAATCCCAGAAGCATTTCTAATAATGTCTGTAGGAAGCTTACTTCTAAGTCTCCATACAAGTGTTCTAATGCTATTTTCTGTAGCCCCGTTTTCACTCCATACATAATCAATCGCTTGAGAGAAGCTGATGGTATTTCCAAGCTTTGCAACAAGAAGTCTAAGGATTGCCCGCTCCTTTTTCGTAAGCTTTATCTTCTCATTGTTATATAGTATCTCATCTTGAGATATATCTAAAATGTAGCCGTTACCAAAAGATATGAAAGGCATATCAGACTCTCTTTTAGCGTAGAGAAGCTTCTCTACGCTGTTTTGGTCTAGTTTTGCGGTAGTTACCTCTTCACTTCTTTTGTTCTCCATATCAAATTTAAAAATTGCCATCTGTATCGTTGCATGAAGAGAGGAGGGGTCAAAAGGTTTTACTATATAGCCGTAAGGCTCTGTTTTTGCCGCCTCTGCTATGATATCATCATCGCTGTAAGAGGTTAAAAAGATAAACGGGATACCGTAATTTTGTCTAATCGTTTTTGCAAGCTCAATTCCGTCATTGCTCTTTTGTAGGGAGATATCTATAATAATAACATCAGGTCTATAAGAAGCTATTTTCTCTTCTGCTTCCTCTGCATTGTCATACATTGCAACTATTTCATAGCCATGTTTTTGAAGTGATAGTTTCAAGTTTAATGCTGTAATCTCATCATCTTCAACAATTATAATTGTGTGTTTATCCATTCTTAATCCAAATAATTATTTCTTTTTTTTTATAATAGTAACATTATAGTATAAGTTTTTTTAATTTCATAATAAAAATGTGATTATTGTGATAATATCGTTACAAAATTGCACCTTTTACTCTCTCTTAGATATCTATTTATATTCTGGAATGGCGTTTGCTGTAGTTAAAGAATGTTTTTGGAGATGTTGTAATGAATTTTATAGAGACTCTAAAGTTAAAAAGTAAACTTTTTTTTATTTTTATAATTATTACACTTGGGCTTATCATAATTGGAGTGATGGGTGCAATAAATCTAAACTCAATGAAAAAAAATCTAGACTCCCTATATTTTGGCTCTTTAGTGCCGGTAATAGAGTTAAATAAAATAGTTCAAACATATCAAGGCACATTGGCAAATACACTCTATAGAGCAAAAAATGCAGAGATTGCTCCGCATGAAGTAAAATCACAAATTAAAAATACAATACAGAGTGTTGAAAAAGAGTGGAAAAGCTATGAATCTCATTTTAAAAGAGATTATGAGCTTGGTTATGTTGAGTATGCCGCATCAGAGATAAAAGCTATAAACAGCTATCTATATAGAATAGTAGAAGCTATATCACAGGGAAATGACACAAAAAAACTATCAATTAGCAATATTGAAAAAAAAGTAGCACATGTTCATCAGGTTGTAAACAAGTTGATATCATATGAGGTTGATGTTGCTAGATATGAGCGGAAAAACTTCCTAACGCTCTATGAAGGTATATTAGTAAAAGTCGGTTCAATTTTAATAATGGTAATTTTTTGTGTCATGATAATCTCTTTTTATGTTTTTAAGAGCATACAAAATGATCAGACTGCGTTAGAGATAACAACAAAAAAGTTAAAAATTGCAAATAAAAAGTTAGAAAACGCTTCATATACCGACTCGCTTACTAATCTACATAATAGAAGATATTTCAACCTTGTATATGATAGAGAGATTAAAAGAGCAAAAAGAAATCATAGCAATATTACGTTTATGATGCTTGATATCGACTACTTTAAGCAGTATAACGATATTTATGGGCATATAGAGGGAGATTTCGCGCTTAAGAGTGTCGCAAAAGTTTTCAAAGATGTTCTTAAGCGTCCGAGTGATTTTGTATTTAGGTTAGGAGGCGAGGAGTTTGGAATACTCTTAACAGAAGTAACCGAAGATAACAGCGCAATAATTGCTAGAAATATTTGTGACTCTATAAAAGCACGCGAGATTAAACATGAAGGCTCTAAAATAAATAAGTTTTTAACCGTCTCTATCGGTGTTGCTAACTGCCTTGCCGATGAAGCACTAGATGAGGAGATTTTGATAAGCAAAGCCGATGAGATGCTATACAAGGCAAAAGAGAGTGGAAGAGACGGTTACTGTATAACTACAAACATAAGCGTTACAACTCCGCATGTAGCGGAGGAAGCAAGTGCTTAAACTAGCCCCTGCTCAATCATAGCGTCTGCTACTTTTCTAAATCCTGCGATATTTGCACCCAAAACCAAGTTTGTCGGTTCGCCAAATTCGGCAGCCGTAGCACTCGCACTTACATAGATACTTTTCATAATTTGAGCTAGTTTTGTATCAACCTCTTCAAAAGTCCAGTTAACCATAGAGGCGTTTTGAGCCATCTCTAATTGACTTGTAGCAACACCTCCCGCATTTGCAGCTTTACCCGGACCGTAACAAATTTTTGCGTCAATAAAGGCGTGAACAGCATCAAGAGTTGATGGCATATTTGCACCTTCGCTTACGCAGAAACAGCCGTTTGCAAGGAGGTTTTTTGCATCATTTAGATTTAATTCGTTTTGCGTAGCACTTGGAAATGCTGCATAACAAGGAACTGTGTAAACTCCATTACAATCCTCTGGGTACTCTTCAACCGGAGTGTATATTGCATTTGGTCTATGTTTTATATACTCAGTAAGTCTCTCTCTTTTTACCTCTTTTAGCTCTTTTAGAAGTTCTAAATCAATTCCCTCTGCATCATAAATCATACCGTTTGAATCACTACATGTAATAGGAGTAGCTCCTAGATGATAAAGTTTTTCAATTGTATAGATAGAGACATTTCCACTTCCTGAGACTACACATTTTTTGCCCTCTAGTGTCTCGCCTCTATCTTCAAGCATATATTTTGCAAAGTAAACAGCGCCATAGCCCGTAGCCTCTGTTCTTGCGAGTGAACCGCCCCATTTTAGCGATTTTCCGGTTAGTACGCCCTCATATTTATTTGCAAGTTTTTTGTACATTCCAAACATATAGCCAATCTCTCTTGCTCCGACTCCAATATCTCCGGCAGGAACATCTGTATTTGCGCCTATATGTCTAAATAGTTCGCTCATAAAAGCTTGACAAAATCTCATAATTTCATTGTTAGATTTGCCTTTAGGGTTGAAATCACTCCCCCCTTTTCCGCCTCCGATTTGAAGTCCCGTAAGAGCGTTTTTAAATATTTGCTCAAAACCTAAGAACTTGATAACACCGGCATTTACACTTGGATGAAATCTCAAACCGCCTTTATAGGGTCCAAGTGCGGAGTTAAATTCTATACGATAACCTTTGTTTACTTGAATCTCGCCATTGTCATCAACCCAGTTTACACGAAAGAGTATCTGTCTCTCAGGCTCAACAATTCTCTCTATAATTTTGTGATCTCTATATTTTGGATATTTAATCATTAAAGGTCGTAATGACTCAAGTACCTCTTCAGCAGCCTGATAAAACTCTTTTTGAGACGGGCTAGATCTCTTTAAATATTCAAATACTTCTTTAACATACGGCATACAGTTTCCTTACTTTTAAAATATGTAGGGATAATACTCCAAAAATCATTAAAAAAACGTAAATATATGTATGAATTGGGTAGTTTTTATTGACTAAACCTCTATTTTTTAGATAGGCTAGCAGCAAACTGTATTGAATGGGAAGTTATAATAATGAATATATCCAAAGATAGAAAAGATAGATTACAAGAGGCAAAAAGTATTGCAAAAGAGTGGCAATTATACATAGATGAGCATAGAGATTCGACTGAGCATAAGTTTCATGACACTATGGGAAGAATGTTAAAAGATCCAATAAATAAGATATTTTTAATCGAGCTTTTAGATCAGAGCTTTCGTTCAAACAACCCAAGAAGAGTAGCAGATCAGATAGAGTATATTTTTAAGAAGTATAAAGATGCGAGTTTTTTTAGCACTTTTGAAGAGCTTCTTGTACTCTCATTTCGTAAGGTCGGCATATATATGACAAATATCTCTATTCCGATTTTTATAAAATATTTAAGAAACGATATAAAAAATGTAGTAATCCCTGGAGAAGAGAAGTATCTCATAGAGCATATAAAAAAGAGGAAAAAAGAGGGAACAAGAGTAAATGTAAATATAATCGGCGAGATAGTTTTAGGTGAGATAGAGGCGGATGAGAGAGTAAATAAATATATAAAAACTTTGCAAAATCCGCACATAGACTATATCTCCATAAAGATATCTACAATTTTTTCTCAGATAAATCCTCTAGCTCATGATTGGAGCGTTGAGCATGTTTCAAAGAAGCTTGAAAAAATATATAGTGTAGCAATGCAAAACAGGTTTATCGATGTTGATGGTAGAGAAAAAGATAAGTTTGTAAATCTGGATATGGAAGAGTATAAAGATGTTCATTTAACAATCGATGTATTTAAAAAGACACTCTCATTAGAGCAGTTTAAAGATCTTCATGCGGGAATTGTTCTTCAAGCATATCTTCCCGAAGCTTTTGAGCTGGCGAAAGATTTGGTTATTTGGGCCAAAGAGAGAGTAAAAGATGGTGGTGCACCTATAAAGATTCGTCTGGTCAAAGGTGCAAATCAAGAGATGGAGCTTACCGAGGCAAGCCTTAGGGGATGGGAGTGCGTTACATATAGAAAAAAATCTCAAAGCGATGCAAGCTTTAAGCTGATTATGGATTATCTTTTAGATCCAGATATAGCACCGTATGTGCACCTTGGAGTTGCTTCGCACAATCTTTTTGATCATGCGCTTGGAATGCTTATGGCAAAAGAGAGAGGTGTTGAGGAATTTTATAGTGCAGAGATGCTAGAGGGAATGAGTGAGACGGCTTACAGAGTCTTAAAAAAGGAGGGAGTCGATGTCATACTTTATGCTCCGACTGCAACTAAAAAGACCTTCACAAATGCAATAGCTTATCTTGTTAGAAGATTTGATGAAAATACGGCACAGCAGAACTTTTTACGCCATAGTTTTGGGCTTAAAGTAGGTTCAGAGGCTTGGGATACCCTTATAAAAAGTTATGATGATGCGATAAAAGAGATAGCAGATTTAAGATTAACTCCATATAGAACACAAGATAGAAATATAGAGCCGATAAAGCCTGAGGTTGATTTTGATAGCTATGTTTATAATGGTGAGGCAGATACGGATTTTACTCTTCTTCAAAATAAAAAGTGGGCTGACTCTATTGCAAATAAGTATAAAAATATAGCAAAAGAGGGTGGATACCATGTACAGCCCGTAGTCGCCTCAAAAGAGGTAAAGAGTGGTGATGTTGTAGAGGTGATAGATAAATCGCAATATTATGATGGAATAGTAGTCGGTTCATACATAAAAGCAGGTGCAAAAGAGATGCAAGAAGCCGTGAGGGTAGCAAAAAAAGATCCCGATGGGTGGCGAAAACTAGCTTTAAATGAGCGCCAGAGAATACTTATGGACGCCGCACATGAATTTAGAAAGAGAAGGGGTGACCTTATCGGGATTGCAGCTGCAGAGGTAGGAAAGGTTTTTACAGAAACAGATGTTGAGGTTTCAGAGGCTGTAGATTTTTTAAACTTTTATCCATATAGCGCTAGAAAGATAGAGGAGCTAGAGGGTGTACAAACAGCTCCAAAAGGAGTGGGGCTTGTAGTGAGTCCTTGGAACTTCCCTATAGCGATTCCGGCAGGCGGTGTTGCTGCAGCACTTGCAGCTGGAAACACCGTTATACTAAAGCCTGCATCAGATGCGGTTCTTTGCGCACATATGGTTTGTGAATGTTTTTGGAGTGCGGGTGTGAGTAAAAATACGCTTCAGTTTCTTCCATCAAGCGGAGCTTTAGCAGGAGAAGAGCTTGTTACAAATAGAGATATAGATTTTACAATATTTACAGGAGGCGAGCAGACAGCATACGACATGATAAAACTGCGTCCTGATATTCACCTTAGTGCAGAGACAGGCGGTAAAGATGCGACTATAGTCACATCTATGGCAGATCGTGATCAGGCTGTTAAAAATGTCGTAGCTTCCGCATTTAACAACTCCGGACAGAAGTGCTCTGCAACATCACTGCTTGTTTTAGAAGAGGAGTTGTATAGTGATGAGAGTTTCAAAAAAATGCTTATAGATGCAACGTCTTCTCTTGAGGTAGGCTCGGTTTGGGATTTTAAAAATAGAATCGGAACACTTAGCTCAAAACCTTCGGGTAATTTGGAAAAAGCTTTAAGCTTTTTAGATGAGGGCGAAGAGTGGCTTATAAAACCAAGCTACGCAAACAACGACAACCCTTATATGTTAAAACCCTCCATTAGATGGGGAACAACAGTCGGTGACTTTTGTCATATGAATGAACTTTTTGGACCTGTTCTTAGTGTAATGCGTGCAAAAGATTTAAATGATGCTATCAATATTGTAAACTCGACAGGCTACGGTCTGACATCCGGTATAGAGAGCCTTGATAATAGAGAACAGGAGATTTGGAAAGAGTCTTTAAGAGCAGGGAATCTATATATAAATCGTGGTACAACAGGCGCAATAGTGATAAGACAGCCTTTTGGCGGAATGGGCAAATCTGCAATAGGAAGCGGTAAGAAAGCCGGCGGATTTAACTATGTAACGCAGTTTATGAATATAAGAGCAACAGATACTACAGCGAAATCTAAAATACCGGATGAATTAGAGAGGGCAAAAAGGATAGAAGAGGAGTTTAGTTGCTGGTATGAGGAGGAGTTTAGTAAAGAGCATGACTATTCAAATATAAGAGGCGAGAGCAATGTAATTAGGTACTTGGGTGTCAAATCTGTTTTGCTTAGATGTGAAAATAGTGATTTGCTCCATGAGATATTATCATCAATCTCTGCGGCAAAGATTGCAGGTGCAAAGCTTCACATCTCACTCCCTAAAAAGATAGATAGCGATGAGCTTGCATGGCTTATAAATAACTCTAAAGATATTTTGGAAAAAGAGGATATCTTAGAGCTTCAAAATGAGCAGGAGCTGATAGAGTCGATAAAAAAAGTACAAAGAGTTAGATTTTTAAACCCTTCACATGTAGGTAAAACTATCTATGATGCTATAAAAGATGAAGCAAAACAGATAATAAGTGAGCCTTTTGTCTCTCATGGCAGGGTAGAGCTACTTCACTACTTTATAGAGCAGAGTGTTACAGACTCATATCACAGGTATGGTAATTTAGGAGCTAGAGGGTTAACAGAGGAGGCTAATGCCCCTGCCTAAATTTAAAGCCCTCTTGGACAAGAAGAGCTCTTAGTTTATCTCTGGGCTCTCCTTGAAACTCCATCCAACCATCTTTTATAGTGCCGCCGCAGCCTAGTTTTTTCTTTAGCATTTTTAATATAGCTTCAGAATCACTCTCTTGGAGTTGAAACTCCCCAACAATGGTAACAACCTTGCCGCGCCGCTTCTCTTTTTTAAATAATAAAGAGTGCTTGGATGGTTCTAGTATCTCATTTGCAACTACTGTTTTTCGTGGTGACTCTATTTCTGCCCAGCCATCTTCTATATCTGCACCAATAAAGATGTCAAGCTTCTTTCCTCTGCTCATGATATAACAGTTTGCCTCAAGATGCTTATATCTGCACTGTTTAAAGTGTTGTTTTTTACATTTTGTAAAATCTCTTTATAAGATAAAGTCTTGCTGTTATAAAGTATTACAAAAACTTCATCGCCCTCTTTTAAAAAAGTGTTCTCCCCATAAGAGGTGTATCTTGTCGCACCTATGCTAATTATCGCGTCAGTTGGGTATGCACATGCACTTATGTACTCGCTAAGCGGCTCAAGTGGACCAAAATCCTCTTGAGTATTTATCTGCTTTATCATCCAATCAAGCAGTTTCTCATAAAAGTAGCTATAGCCGCTTAGCTCAACATCCTCTCCATATGCATGAACTTCGCCGTCTCTTTTTAAAAAACTGCAGATGGAGTAGCTGTCCATTATGGAGCCTTCACTAAAGCTCTCTATGGCGATTAAGTTATCACTTATGCCCTTAGAGTCAGCTCCCCAGTTCTTTTTATCACTGATTTTGCTGGCACCTGCAACCCTTATGGAGCAGTCGTTATAGGCTCCAAAATGAGTAGGTGTTATTCTAAAGAGCTTGTTCTCTTTGTACTCAAGTTTACATATAAGAGCAACTTCAGGTTCTGCTTGTATATTGAGGCTCTCGTTTGGATGTTTGATAGTAGAACTAGATAGAGGATATGTGTTTAAGATAGCTTTTGCCTCTTTAACAGGTAGAGGCAGGTAAAAAGGGAACATCCCTTTAGGTGCTGCTTCATCTGCGGTAATCACATCTTTAAAATCTTCAAGCTCACCGGCTTGAGCTAAATGAAGCGCAAAGTTGCCGGCAATCCCAAGTCCTAAAAAATTTTTATATTTCACCTTTTTCCTTAGCCTCTGCAAACTCTTCGTAGCTCCCTTTAAAGTCTACATAGCTGCCATCTTCTCTTAGCTCAATTATGCGATTTGCAAAAGCATCTAAAAGTTCACGGTCATGAGAGACACATATAACATTGCCTTTGAAGTTATAAAGAGCTTCTCCGAGTGCGATGATTGCTTCTAAGTCAAGATGATTTGATGGCTCATCTAAAACTAAGAAGTTTCCGCCCTCAAGCATCATCTTGCTAAGCATCATTCTATGTTTTTCTCCACCTGAGATGCTTACAACTGATTTTTCTTGCTGTTCACCGGAAAAGAGCATTCTCCCCAAACAGTTTCTAATCTCTGCAATATCGCGTTTTGGGTCGAACCCTCTTAGCCAATCATATAGAGTTCCATCGCCTTTGATAATGTCAGCCGTATCTTGTGGAAAGTAGCTGCTCTCAATAGTTGCACCCCAGTGAACCTCTCCACTATTAGGTTTTATCTCTTCCATTATTATCTTTAAAAGAGTTGTTTTACCCACACCGTTTGGACCGATTAGTGCAACTTTTTCATCCGGGTCAAATTTGAGATTGATATTTTTAAGAACTTCGTTATCACCATAAGAGTGGTTTATATCAATCAAATTTAGAGCCTCATCGCCCATAACTCTTTTTGCTTTAAAAACAATACTCGGGTCACGGCGAGATGATGGTTTTATATCTTCTATATTTAATTTTTCAAGTTGCTTCTGTCTTGAGGTAGCCTGTTTTGCTTTTGATGCATTTGCAGAGAAACGGCGAACAAAAGCTTCAAGCTGCTCTTTCTCTTTTTGTTTTTTTGCATTATCAAGCTCTTGCTGTTTAGCCATAACATTTGCAGCAATATACCAATCATCATAGTTGCCTGTAAATTCGCGGATTTTTTGATAATCAACATCAAGAATATTTGTGACAACAGCATTTAGGAAGTGTCTATCATGAGAGATTACTACCATAGTCCCCTCATGACGCTGTAGTTCATCCTCTAGCCAGCTGATTGTTTGGATATCGAGGTTGTTTGTAGGCTCATCTAAGAATAGTACGTCAGGTCTTGGATATAGAACCTGAGCTAGAAGTACTTTGAACTTATCGGCACTATCAAGTGTGCTCATAAGTTCATTATGTTTAGTTGCAGGAATCCCTACATTCTCAAGAATTTTTGCTATGTTTACATCATACTCATAAGTAGGGTCTTCTTCAACACAGATAGTCTCAAGCTCTGCAAGCCGATTGTTTACGGCATCATCTTCAAAGTCTCCTGTTGCGTAGATTTCCTCTTTTTCTTTGATTGCATCATAGAGTCTTTTATTTCCATAAAGAACCGCATCAGCAATAGTGAAATTTTCATAAGCGTATTGATTTTGTTCTAAAACCCCAACCTTATTTGTTTTTGGGATTATAACTTCACCCTCATACTCCTTAATCTGACCGCTTAGTATTTTTAAAAAGGTTGTTTTTCCGGCACCGTTTGCACCGATTAGTCCATATCTTTTGTGACGATCTAGTTTAAGGTTTATATCTTGAAATAGAACTCTATTTCCATAACGCATTATTAAATTTTGTACTGTTACCATTGTTCACTCTCGCTTAGGCAAAAAATCTATCTCTGCCTCTTATTTTTCGCGATTATAGCTGATTGTTGTTTAAAGCTTGATTATTGCTAGTCTGTGGATTTGTCTTTTCCGGCATCAAAAGCATTTGTTATATCGCTAGTAATGCTATCTACACCATCATTGAACTCTTTTGCACTACATCCAGATAGTAACAAAAGAGTGATAACTAAAAGAGATAAAAATTTCATATATTTGCCTTATATTTTACTGTGTGGTTTATCCCAAAAATCAGCATCAGGTTTATTTTGATAAGTATCTTTGAGATACTTCTCTTCTGTTCTTTGAATCTCTGCTCTGATGAGATTTACTATAGCTTTTTGAGATGCAATAGGTTCAGGAAGCACGCAATATTCACCATCTGTAAGCTCATCATTAAATTTTTTTTCATCAAAATTTTTCCCTAGATATTTAACGATATATTTTAAATCTCTCTCTGCATTTCCAAGACAAGATGTCGCACCCGGGGATGGTGTCATGTTAAATATTAAACCCTCTCCCGTATAGATAGAGGCTTCCCCAAGCAGGAGTTTTTGCTCATCTTTGTTTAGAACTTGTGGACGAACACCGCCAAAGCCTTTTGCATATCTAAACTCATCGAGTTTTAGAGAGGGAACAATTTTTCTGGCATCTTTTAAGAATAGATATTTATTTAAGAAAGGGATTTCAAAAAGAAAGTTTCTAAAGATATATCTGCGTATATCGCGCTCTTTTAGAAGTTTCCAAAGAGCAATGGCTATATTTTTATCAAATCTTAAAGTTTTAAAGAAATCTAAGTAAGTTCCTTTTTTGTAACGCTCTAGTTTTGGAAGCATTAAAGCAGTCGGACCAAATCGTGTATTTGAATCTGCTAAGACATCAGGATCACCATGAAGAGCCGCAAAAGGGAGTTTTGGATTTTGGATCATATAGACTTTACCATTTAACATCTTTTCATTAGTAATATAAAAACTCCCCGCTACCGGAAGACATCCGAGGTTTAAGCCAAAGCCCATTTTGTGTGCTAAAAACAGAGAGTGCGCACCTGCATCTACAACTACAAAATCAGCATAGAAGGTATCGTTTTTTGTTTTAACGACATACCCGCGTTTTTTACTCTTTTGAATTTTTTCTACTTTTGTATTTAAAAAAAGCTCTAGTTCTACATCTTTTTCTTTTTTTGCATTTTCTATAAATGAGGTTGAGAGTTTTCCAAAATCAACAGTAGTCCACTGATCTTTAGCGCCTATACCTACTATATCCTCTTTGCGTTCATTGCCATCTTCATCAAATACGACACGAGGTTCAAGCTCTTTTAATCTCTCCTTGTCCCAAACTTCAAGATATGGAAAGAGTTCAGAAAACTCTTCATAACGATGCAGTAGAAACTCAACCTCTTTTTTGCCTACTCCCAGAGCCATTTTTTGATGTGAAAATATTATCTTGTTTTGATAGCGGTGTCCTAAGCAGTACTTCTCAACCATCTTTGCCGTACGTTTTGTAATTGCGGCTTTTTGAAGCGTATAGTTTGTCTCAATATCCCCTACATGTATAGTTTGAGAGTTGCTAGTCCCAGAGGAGTTAAGGGTGGCTATATTTTCATATTTTTCTAAAATAGCTATGGATTTTATATCTGTATATCTTGCTAACTCATATGCTAGTGCCGTTCCTGATATTCCGGCTCCGACAATTATTACTTCAAAATTTTTTGTTGCCATTTTATAAATCACCGTTCATTGTTTGACTCTTTTTTAGTTGTATTGTAGCGAATTTAGTATAATATTTTATAATTTTTTAAGCACGAGGTATATATGCAGATTAGAGAGTTGGACTTAAAAGAGCTACTTAGTGTTTATGATGTTGTATCACAACTTCGAACGGAATTAACTTATGATGAGTTTGAAGATCTTATATATGAGATGAGAAGCATAGAGTATAAAATGATAGGAGTTATGGATGATGAAATATTGATAACTTATGCCGGTGTTGCTATTCAGACAAATCTTTATCACAAAAGGCATCTTTTTGTTTTTGATTTAGTTACAGATAAAAAGTATAGAGGTAGCGGATATGGAAAAATGATACTTGAGTACCTACATGACTATGCAAAGATGGGAATGTGTGAAAATATAGTTCTATCTTCGGGGTTTAAAAGAGAAGGTGCACATAAATTTTATGAGCAAAATGGTTTTGAGAAAAAAAGTTTTGTTTTTTTAAAGAGAGTTTGAGTTAGATTTCTTTAAAGATCTAGATTAGAAGATTTACAGGTCCATCACAAGGATGAAACCTGCAAAGTAAAACCTATAACGGAGTTACGTTCTCAGCTTGAGGACCTTTTTGTCCTTCTCCTAGTTCAAAAGTTACCCTTTGACCTTCAGATAAAGAGACGCGACCTGGACCCGTTCTGTTTACTTGGCGAAAGTGTACAAATACATCTTTACCGCCATTTTCTTGTTGAATAAAACCATAACCTTTTTCTTCATTGAACCATTTAACTGATCCGTCTAGCAATTCTGCCATGTTGGAGTACCTCTTTGGTAAAAATTCACTTCTTTTTGGAAGTGGAGTCAAAATATAGGGGAGTCGTTTGTCTAGCAGAATATACTAATAGATGAACTCACACAAATCTTTCATCAAAAACATTATATCAAAAGTTTTTATTTTTACATACAAATTTTTAAACTTTACACAATAAATGGATTTAGCCGATTTATAATGTGTAAATAATGCAAAGGAGTTTGCAATGCAAATATCTTCAAATAGTCAGGTTTTTGAGCCTGCAAAAAAAAGTATAGAGATTAAACCTCTTTTTACCCAGAAGCTTACAAAAGATGAGGCATCAGAGATTAGAGAACAGATAAGACAAAATGCAAATGCTGTAGCTTTTAATTCGACTGCTATACAAGGTGGTATCTCCAAAGAGGATGACCTTTTTAAAAAACAGCATGAGGAGTTTGGAAATTTTTTAACAAGCATTGGATATGATGGAAAACCGATTGCTCAACTCTCAAAAGAGGAGGCATCAGAGCTTGTAAGCGAAGATGGTTTTTTTGGCATAGATAAGACCTCTACTAGAATAGCTGAGTTTGTCATAAACGGGGCAGGTAATGATGAGAGTAGATTTCGTGCAGGGCGTGAAGGGATGATTCAGGGGTTTAAAGAAGCAGAAGCTATGTGGGGAGGGGAACTTCCGGAAATTTCACAAAAAACTATGGCAAAAGCTATAGAGATGGTTGACAAAGCTATGTATGATCTTGGATTTTCAATAATAGATGAGGGTGTTTAATGCTGATTTTGTGTTGAAATATCAGAGTTGTCTGATACTATTTCACACAAAAAAGGAAAAAGAGCATGAAGTATGAGTTAAAAGATGAGTTCATAGAACTCTACAAGCTTCTAAAAGTTTTGGATTTAGTTGACAGCGGAGCAGAGGCAAAAATGATTATAGCTGATGGACATGTAAAAAGAAACGGTGAGATTGAACTTAGAAAAAGAGCAAAAATTGTTTGTGGAGATACTATAGAGATAGCCGATGTAAAGATAGAGGTTGTTTAAATCGTTGTAATAGATTTGATTTTCGTCGTTAAATATTGATATATAAATGGCTCCGGATACTGGATTCGAACCAGTGACCAAGTGATTAACAGTCACCTACTCTACCGCTGAGCTAATCCGGAATATTTGAAGAGTCTTAAAAAATGGTGTCAAAGGAGAGACTTGAACTCTCGACCTCCGGCTTATGAGACCAGCGCTCTAACCAGCTGAGCTACCCTGACATCTTTTAAGAGGCAGAATTATACTTCTTTAAAACTTTAAATAAGCTAAGAAGTTAAAAAAGCCAATCAAAAAGTACAAAGATAATCCAAAAAGTAAAAAAATAGATTAATATCAAAAACATTGACTATAATTAATAAGAAAAGTTTAGTGTAGTCAACTAAAGATGTTGACTTTGTTACCTTTTTTTTGTAATATTGCGCTCGTAAATCATATTATTTAAGGAGTTTAAATGAATTTTCAACCATTAGGCAAAAGAGTCCTAGTAAAAAGAGTAGAAGAGGCAAATACTACGAGTAGTGGTATTATTATTCCTGATAATGCACAAGAGAAGCCTTCAAAAGGCGAAGTGGTGGCTGTTAGCTCCGAAGTAAGCGAAGTTAAGTGCGGGGACTTAGTCGTTTTTGGAAAGTTTTCCGGTAGTGAAATTTCGCTTGATGGCGAGAAGTTTCTAGTTTTAGAGACTGAAGATATTTTTGGAATCATAAAAAAATAAACTAAGATAAGGAAGACAAAATGGCAAAAGAGATAATTTTTTCAGACAATGCAAGAAATTCGTTAGCTCGCGGTGTTGCAAAACTAACAGATGCGGTAAAAGTGACAATGGGCCCTCGCGGACGTAACGTACTTATACAAAAGAGTTACGGTAACCCTGTAATCACAAAAGATGGAGTTTCAGTTGCAAGAGAGATAGAGCTAAAAGATAAATTGGAAAATATGGGTGCTTCACTTGTAAAGGATGTTGCTTCAAAAACTGCCGATGAGGCGGGAGATGGAACTACAACTGCGACAGTTTTGGCAAATGCAATCTTTTCTGAAGGTCTTAGAAACATTACTGCAGGTGCGAATCCTATCGAAGTTAAACGCGGTATGGACAAGGCTTGCGAAGCGATTTTAGCAAATTTAAAAGCATCTAGTAAAGCAGTAAGCGGTAAAAAAGATATTGCACAAATTGCAACAATCTCTGCTAACTCAGATACAGCAATAGGAGACATGATTGCCGAAGCTATGGAAAAAGTAGGGCAAGATGGTGTTATAACTGTTGAAGAGGCTAAGGGTATAGCTGATGAGCTTGATGTTGTAGAGGGTATGCAGTTTGATCGTGGATATTTAAGCCCATACTTTATTACAAATACTGAGAAGATGACAGCTGAGATTGAAAACCCTTGGATTTTACTTGTTGACAGCAAAATCACTTCATTAAAAGATTTGCTACCTGTTTTAGAGCAGGTTCAAAAGAGTTCACGCCCGCTTCTCATAATTGCAGAAGATGTAGAGGGTGAAGCACTCTCAACTCTGGTTGTAAACAAACTTCGCGGTGTTTTAAATATCTCTGCGGTAAAAGCTCCTGGTTTTGGAGATAGAAGAAAAGCGATGCTTCAAGATATTGCTATCTTAACAGCAGGAACGGTTATCTCTGAAGAGACAGGACACACTCTTAGTGGAGCAACAATGGAACAACTAGGTCAAGCTTCACGTGTTGTAATAGATAAAGACAATACCGTAATAGTAAATGGAGCAGGAGAAGCTAGCAACGTACAAAAAAGAATCTCTGAAATCAAAGTTCAGATAGATGCTACTTCAAGCGAGTACGACAAAGAGAAACTTCAAGAGCGTCTGGCAAAACTAAGCGGCGGTGTTGCGGTCATCAAAGTAGGTGCGGCAAGCGAGACTGAGATGAAAGAGAAAAAGGATAGAGTTGATGATGCACTATCTGCTACAAAAGCTGCTGTTGAAGAGGGCATCGTTATCGGTGGCGGAGCTGCTCTAGTACGCGCTGCTTCAAAAGTAAAACTAGACCTTACTGGCGATCAAAAAATCGGTTGTGAGATAATTCTTCGTGCTATAAAAGCTCCACTAAAGCAGATAGCGACAAATGCGGGTTACGATGCAGGTGTGGTTGTTAATGCTGTTGAGAGCGCTACAAATGAAAACATCGGTTTTAACGCAGCAACAGGCGAGTATGTAGATATGTTTGAAGCGGGCGTTATTGACCCACTTAAAGTGGGACGCGTAGCTCTTACAAACGCTACTTCTATCTCAAGTCTGCTTTTAACAACCGAAGCGGCTATATATGAGTTACCTGAAGAAAAACCTGAAATGCCTGATATGAGTGGCATGGGCGGAATGGGCGGCATGGGTGGAATGCCCGGTATGATGTAGTCACTCTTTGACTATGTTATAAATTTTCTATTAATCGTACCCTAAATAGGGTGCGATTTTTAAACTACGATTCTCTAATCACGAGTCAATTTTTCCACAAAATTTTTGTATAAAAAATCTGCATCATCTTCATTCAAAGAGTAATTAAAGTCTGATTCTAATATATATTTAAATTTATCAACACTATCAATAATCAGTTCCTCTTTTTTATCTTTAGATAGTTTTTGAAAACTATTGTTTCTCAATGAAAGTATCTCATTTTCTTTAATGAGTGACAACACTAAATTATTCACAAAAACTGCCTCCGGATGCTTATGGGAATAAAAATGCCCTACTTCAAAATCAATTTCATTATAGTTTTGAAGATCAAATGAATAAAGGATATAGGGAGCATTTTCAGTTATTATCTGAAGTTCATATGATGAATTATTTATATTTTTTATAATGTATGATTTATCTAAAGTTGCTTTTGTGGGAGTATTGCCAAATTTTATAGGTTTTGATGGGGACATATATCCAAACCCAACATCAATAATGTACTCTTCACCTCTATACTTTAAAAGATTAAAGCGATGTGTCTTAGGGGGAGTAATATCTTTTCTGTTGTTTAGGACTCTACCAAAAATAGATTTAACTTCAAACCCATGTGATTTAAGTGTTTCATACATGATTTTGTTGTGCTCAAAACAGTAACCGCCTGCCTTCTTATCAATGAATCTTTGTAAAATATCAGATAAATCTAATGAGAGCTCTTTTTTAAGTAGTACAGAGATACTACTAAACGCAAATGTACTAATATGACTTTTAATTAACAACTCTATGTCACTAAGAGTTTCTATTTTATTCTCAATACCAATGGATGATAAATATTTTTTACTATTCATACTAAGAATGATAACACATATGTGTTTATGCAATACAACGATGAAGGATATAGAATCATTTTTTATGTGCTACAATTAAGAAAAATATTATTTTAAAGTGAGAGTATGATTTGCAAAGAGTGGAATAAGATAGTTATCGTAATCTTTAGCATTGTAATTATGATACTAGCCTTTACTTTTGCCATAGATATAAAAGCAAAAGAGCTAATAGATGAGTCTTTGGCTCAGGCAATAGTAGTATTTGGTAGCGCAAAAGCTTTAAATGCGGTTATATCGCTCGCTCAGGGAACAGAGGTTAATCTCCCTTTTTTAACGGTAACTATTGGTGAAATATTAGATCCCATTAACGATCTTATTGAGCAGTTTTCTGTTGTAATGCTCGCTAGCATGACTTCTTTGGGTATTCAAAAAATATTGATGGCAATTGTGACAAGCAAACTCTATAATATAATCTTGGCTACTTCTCTAATTATTTTAAATATCTGGCTTTTTTTTAGATTCAAAAAGGATGAGAAGGCAAGGTCTCTGTTCTTTAAGGTAACAATAGTTTTGATTTTTTTGAGATTTGCTATACCGTTTATGGGATTTGTAAATGAACTAGCTTATGATAACTTCGTCAAGCCTCAATATAACATAGAGATACTAAACCAAAATATCATTAAGACAAAAGAAGAGGTAAGTAGAGTAACAAACGAGACCATTGGACAAAAGCAAGAGAGCTCTTTTTTTGATAAAGTAGTTGAAAAATTCGGCTCAGATTATTATGATAAAAAAATAGCGGAGTATCAAAATGCAGCTGATAGTTCTAGTGAATATATTGTTGACCTTATAACCGTATTTATATTTCAGACAATGCTTCTGCCACTTGCCTTTTTATTTGTTTTGTACTACTTTATAAAAGGGATATTTAATATCGGAAAAGATTGATTTATTTGTTGTGATTGGTGGAGCTGTGGAGGATCGAACTCCAGTCCGAAACCACGCTACTCCTAACGTCTACATGTTTAGTAAAGTCGTTAAAGTTTAATCTTGCTTCACACAACTTGCAAAGCTACACAAGACGAGCCTCTTAGGTTCGCTTTACGCTCGAGACAGACGTAAAATATATCTACATAAGGGTTATACTTCAAATCCTAGCTATCTAGAGTCACTAAGTGAAGCAGCCCACCTCTTGCGAGGGGTTGAAACTTATGCTACTGCGTAAGCTGGGCGGTAATTTGTATTGTTTGCGTTTAAGCAAGTTGAGCCGCGTAACGGAAATGCTCAGTCCGACATGCAGTTAGAAGCTACTTGATCCCGTCGAAACCAGGTCAGCCCCATGAGTGTAATTATACCAAACTTTTATATACAGACAGTAAAGAAAATAAACTACACGATTACTACACGCCAAAGAGTATATACTTCAAAAAAAAGGAGTAAGAGTTATGAAAAAGTTTATAGCTTCAATGCTGTTATGTGCAAGCCTCTCTTTTGCAGGCGGATTTATGGATATGGGAATGAGTGGTGACTTACATGTGATGCTCTCAAGTGATAAGGTGCTTAGCCAAGGACAAAACAAAATCAAAGTAGAGATAAAAAAAGGCTCTCATGATGGAGCAAGTGTTGCGGCTAATGATGTTCGTATTAAGTTTTTTATGCCTGAGATGCCCGGAATGCCTTACATGGAGTCTAAAGATATTTGTAAAAAAGTGCAAAATTATTTTGAATGTGATGTAAACTTTGCTATGGATGGAACTTGGCAGTATCAAGTATTTATCAAAGATGAGCAGGGTAAAGATTATAAATACAGAGGCAGTGCTAATCTAGGACAGGCTTCTTCGGCGCATCATCATTAAGGGGATTTGCATGAGGATTTTAACTCTTTTTTTAGCTCCGCTACTATGTTTTGGTGCCGAGTTTAGCGAAGTTTTCCAAAAGGCAGTGCTTAAGTCGCCTCTTTTGCGTGCAAAGCAAGAGAAGATTTTAGCCTCACATGAGGCTATAAGAGGCGAAGCGGTATATAAAAACCCCGTTATCTCAATAGGAGCTAATGATTTACTTTTAAATGAGAACTTTTTAAAAAGAGATGTTGAATCTATGCAGACACTATTTGTAGGAATCTCGCAGGAGTTTGAAACCTTTGGCAAGCTTGAAATTAAAGAGGCAATACTTAGAGCTGATACTCTTATTTTGGAGTATGAGTTAGAAGATTTGAAGCTCGATTTATATAAAAAGATGGCTTTAGCTGTGGAGAAGGTGGCTACATTTTCAACTCTTTTAGACTCTTTGGAGCAAAAAAAGGCAAATCTCGAGATATTGCAAAACTACTATGAGAGTAGCATTGACACTCAAGATGGGTTTAAAAAAAGCGTCTTACTGCAAAAGGATATTTTTTTAGTAGAAGATAGAATTTTAGAGCTTCAAGAGAGTGTGCAAAAGGCTAAAAATGAGTTTAAATATCTGGCAAATCAGGATTTTACTGATGTAAAAAAAGTGCAAATTAGTGAAGAGTTTGCCAAAGAAGAGATAAAAAAATCCCCAAAATATAAGATTTTAGAGTTAAAAAGCAGGCAGTTAGAGATTATTGCAAAGCTTGAGCAGAGAAGCAAATACTCAAACATAACCCTCTCTGCTAGCTACAACTATCGTGAAAAGTTTGATGACTACCTCTCTGTATCAACATCTTTTGCACTCCCGATTTACGGCACGGAAGATGCAAAAGTTAGAAAAACACGCTACCTAAAACAAGAGAGCCTTCAAAACACGCAAAACTATCTGCAAAATAGCATTATGGTTTTTGATAACAATCTTGAAAGAGTAGAGCACTTAAGTAAAAGAGTCCAAAATCTTGATGCTATTATAAAGAGGTATAGGGAGCTGCGAGAGTATGAAAATGCAAATATCAAAAACAGCATTACGCTTGAAAAAAATATAGAAAATGAGAATCTACTGCTTGATTTAGAGATAGAGAGACTAAAATATAAACTAGAGATAAAAACTGCTCTCTTGGAGCTTTTTTATATCACGAAAGAGAGTATATGATGAAAACGCTACTTTTAATTCTTTTGATATCTACTTTAGCGCACTCAAAAACATTTGAGCAGGCTTTTAATGTTGAGATTATTAAGCCTAAAATGCAGATGCAAAAAATAACTAAAAGCTACTATGCAACAACCGCTTATGATGAGCAAAAAATCTATGAGGTTGTATTGCGATTTGATGGAAATATTGAGAATCTTGAGGCAAATGAGCTCTATAAGAGCGTTAAAAAGGGGCAGAGACTCTTTGATATCTACTCCAAAGAGATATATACCTTAAAAAAAGAGCTTGAGAGTACAAAAAATCTCCAAACGCTAAATGCAACAATTTTGCAGAAGTTAAAGCTCTATGAAGTTGAAGAAAAAGCAATCGCTTCAAAAGATGCGGCTATCCCTTTTTATAGCAAATATAGCGGAAAAATCATCCAAAAAAATATTTATGAAGGCTCTTATGCAAAAGCCGGCACAACACTCTTGCGTATCGTAGATGACTCCTTGATGTGGGTTGTTGCCAAGGTGTATCAAAAGGATATAGAGTTTGTATATAAGGGCATGAACGCACTTATAGATGTGGAGGGTTTAAGCGAGCCTATCGCTGCAAAAGTAGATAAAATTTATCCAAAAATGAACAAAGAGAATCTAACCTTTGATGTTAGGATGAGTGTTAAAAATTTTAACTCTAAGATATTTCCGGATATGTTTGCAAAGGTGAGTTTTAGCAAAAAAGTAAGCAAAGCGCTCACACTTCCAAAGGATGCCGTGATAAAAAGAGCAGATAAGTTTTATGTCTTTGTAAAAATCTCTCAAAGTGAGTATGAGCCAAGAGAGGTGGGAGCTAAATATATCGGCGGGTACTACCGGATACTTCACGGTTTAGACGAGAGTAGCGAAGTAGCTCAAAATGCGCTCTTTTTGCTTGATAGCGATGCTATAACAAACGGCTCATATATGAGTGAAGAGTGGTGATGAGATGATTGAGAAGATTATAGGTTATAGTGCTAAAAATATATTTTTAGTTCTTATACTCTGTGCATTATTGACGGGTTTAAGCCTTTATAGTCTTAAAAATATCTCACTCGATGCTCTGCCAGACCTCTCGCCTCCGCAGGTGATTCTTCAAGTCTCTTACTCCGGACAGTCACCTAAAATCATAGAAGAACAGGTCTCTTATCCGCTTATCAGCTCTTTGATGTCGTTGCCAAACATCAAGACTATCAGGGCGATGAGTAGTTTTGAAAACGGACTTATATATATCATCTTTAAAGACGATACCGATATATATGATGCAAGAAGCAGGATACTAGAGCAGCTCTCCTCCATCTTGCCGACTCTGCCATCAAATGCAAAAGTGAGCATGGGTCCCGATGCAACGGGTGTAGGTTGGGCGTATCAATATATACTAAAATCAGACAAACTTAATCTTGCCGAGCTTAGGGATTATCAGGATTTTTACTTAAAGTATGGACTACTAGGAGTTGATGGTGTCAGCGAAGTTGCGGCTGTAGGTGGGTTTGTAAAGAACTACCAACTGCTTGTAGATCAAGATAAGATGGTTAAGTATAACATCGGAATCAATGAAATAACAAAAGCTCTAAAAAATAACAATCAAGATATGGGCGGCGGTGTAATTTCACAAAACGGCTATGAAAACATCGTTCAAGCCCGCGGATACGCCACAAGTATTGCAGATATAGAAAATATAACACTCAAGTTAAACGGTGTAGTTCCTCTCAAGCTTAGCGATATAGGAGAACTCTCTTTGGTGCCACAGCCAAGACGCGGAGTTGCCGAGTTTAATGGAGAGGGCGAAGTAGTCGGCGGTATAGTCTTAGTGCGTTACAAAGAGAACACCTATGAGGTGATTAAAAAGATAAAAGCCAAGATAGAGTCCCTAAAGAGCGCAGATGTAGAGATTGTTACTGCTTATGACAGAAGCAAACTAATCGATAGAGCTATAAACACACTTAAAAATACGCTAATCGAAGAGTCGATTATCGTCATTATCATTATTGCTCTGTTTCTCTTTCATTTTAGGAGTGCTTTGGTTGTAGTCATTGTTCTACCGCTAACTGTTTTACTTAGTTTTTGGCTTATGAGCTTTTTTAACATAGGCTCAAATATTATGAGTTTAGGAGGAATTGCCATCGCAATAGGCGCTATGGTGGATGCTTCCATCATCATGATAGAAAATGCCCATAAACATCTAAGCAGAAGTGACGGTTCAAAAAGCAGAGTTGAGATAATAATTGGCTCCTCACAACAGGTTGGGCGTCCTATCTTCTTTGCTCTTATCCTTATCGTTGTCTCCTTTTTACCTGTTTTTGCGCTAGAAGGACAAGAAGCAAGGCTCTTCTCCCCACTTGCTTATACAAAAACATTTGCGATGCTAGTGGGTGCTATTTTATCCATTACTTTGGTGCCTGTTTTGATGATACTGCTACTAAAGGGAGAGATAAAAAAAGAGCAAGATAGTGCTATAAACCGCTTTTTTACATTTTTATATACTCCTGTGCTAAAACTATTTTTAAAGTTAAAGTATCTTGTTATTGTTTTAGCTTTGGCTGCCATGGCATATATATACCCTCTTTATAACTCTCAAAAATGGGAGTTTATGCCGCTTTTAAATGAGCAGGACTTTATGTATATGCCTGTTACTCCATACGGACTTAGTGTTGAGCTTGCCAAAGAGTTGACTCAAGAGACAAACAAGATTATAAAAAGTTTTCCCGAAGTTGATACTGTGTTTGGCAAGGCAGGTCGCGCAAATACAGCAACAGACCCCGCTCCTTTAGCCATGATAGAGAGTATCATTACATTTAAGGATGAATCTCTCTGGAGAGAGGGGATGAGTTATGAGAAGTTGATGTATGAGATGAACAAAGCGCTTGAAGTAAAAGGGCTTATCAACTCATGGACATACCCGATACGCGGCAGAATAGATATGCTCTTAACTGGGATTCGCACGCCTTTGGGGATAAAACTTTACGGAGATGACAATAAAAAATTAGAGGAGATATCCTCGCAAATGGAGCAGAGGCTAAAGAGAAGCCCGCTCACACTTAGTGTCTCTGCCGATAAATCAAACAGCGGCTACTTTTTAGATGTTGAGATAAAGCAAGATGCTCTCTCAAGATATGGCCTCTCAAAGCAGGAGATACTAGATACCATCTCCTTTGGAGTAGGCGGGTTGGGTGTGAGCACCTTTATAGATGGACTCAAACGTCACCCTATCTCAATGAGAGTTGCTTCAGATCAAAGAGATGATATAAAGAAGATAAAAGCGCTAAAGGTTAAAACAAAATCAGGATTTTTACCTCTAGAGATGTTTGCAGATATAAAATACACCGAGGGTCCAAGCGTTATAAAGAGCGAAAAAGGGATGAAAGTCTCCTTTGTTTACATCACGCCAAAGAGCGAGGTGAGTGTGGATGAGTATAAAAAAGAAGCAAGAGCTCTTTTAGAAAATATCGAACTCCCAAAGGGTTACTACTATGAGTTTGCAGGGCAAAGCGAGTACTTAGAGTCTGCAAAAGAGAGGCTTAGTTTTATAGTTCCTATGGTGGTTTTTGCTATTTTTATACTTATATATTTTGCGCTAGGAGATGTAAAAAATTCACTTATCGTCTTCTCAACTCTTCCCTTTGCCGTTTTGGGTGGACTACTCTATGTTGACTTTTTAGGATTTAATCTCTCTGTTGCCGTAATTGTCGGCTTTTTAGCACTCCTTGGTGTTGCGGCAGAGACGGCTATAGTGATGGTTATATATCTTGATGAAGCCCTGCAGGAGAAAGATATATCACACAAAGAGGCTATCATGAGAGGTTCGGCTGGACGATTAAGACCAAAACTGATGACCGTTTTTGCAATTCTTGGCGGACTAGTTCCTATCATGTACATAGATGGAGTCGGAAGCGAGGTTATGCAGAGAATCGCAGCACCTATGATAGGCGGCATAGTAACTTCTGCGATTTTAACACTGCTAATTATCCCTGTTTTATACTCTCTAAGAAAAAGAGTGTAAAATACTCATATGAATATTTTACTACTTGAAGATGATGTTATATTATCAGAAATTCTTTGTGAGCATTTAAGCGAAAAAGGGTTTGTTGTATCGGCTGTTTATGACGGTGAGGAGGCTTATGAGATGATACTCAAAGAACGCTATGATTTGATGCTTCTTGATGTAAACGTGCCGCTTTTAAGTGGTTTTGAGCTACTAAAACTCTTAAAAGAGCAGCATATTACTACCCCTGCCATCTTTATCACCTCACTTGATTCTGCGCATGACCTAAAAAAAGGTTTTGATTTTGGGTGTGATGATTATCTAAAAAAGCCATTTGAGCTCTTAGAGTTAGACGCAAGGATAGAGCATCTTATAAAAGTTTATAATCTAGATGCCGCGCATATGAAAATCGACTCACAAAACTATCTTGACATGAGCACATATGAGCTTGTCAAAGATGGACAAAAGATAAAACTCTCTAAAAAGGATTTTGAAATTATTAGATATTTTTTATCGCAAAAAGATAGAATTATCTCTCATGACGAGCTTGTTGCAAATATCTGGCTTGATGGCGAAGTGCCAAGTGATGCAACGCTAAGAACATATATAAAAAATATCAGAGCGCATCTAGGCAGGGATTTTATAACTACCGTAAAAGGAGTCGGCTATAGAGTTAACATCTAGTGAAAAAAAGTCATTCTGGGGCTTTTTAGGGCTATATCTTAGCTCTTCAATCTTTCTCATCCTATTTATTGCCGTTAGTTTTTACAGCTATGAATCCTCAAAGATTATCTCTATGAAAAAGGAGAAGATGCAAAATTTTGCACTAACTCTCTCCTCTAAAATCATCTCCTCTTATATGCGCTCAGAGCCGCTACATGTAGAGAGCGCTCATGGATATGAAATCACGCTTTATGATGAAAATAGAGTACTTATATATGGCGAAGAGGTTGAAGATATTGCACTAGAGCAGGGCTTTTATACAGATAGGAATTTTGAGTATTTTATAGATCTTAGCCCGCAACTCCATCATGGCGTGAAGTATCTGATACTAAAGAGCAAAAAAACAGACAAAGAGATTTTAAAACTGCTCCAAGAGATACTATTTGTTGCACTTTTTTCTGTTGCCCTTATAGCAGTTGTCGGCTACTTCTTGTCTAAAATGTTTTTAAAGCCCATTCAAAACGAGAGAGTAAAACTAGACAAATTCATAAAAGACTCAACGCATGAGCTAAACACCCCAATCACTGCGATACTTATGAGTATAGAGAGGTTAAAAAAAGAGAGCATCGATGAGAAGATTTTAAAAAGAGTGGACATTAGCGCAAAAAGAGTTCAAAAAATCTACTCCGATTTGACATATCTACTGCTTGAGAATCAACATCAAGAAATAAAGCAGTTAGATATAAAAAAAACCGTAGAAAACGAACTCTCACTTTATGAAGATTTGGCGCTAAAAAAATCTATCTCTATCCATAAAGAGCTCCAAGAGAGCAGTTTTAGTATGGATGAGATAAGTGCTCAGAGACTCTTTGGCAACTTAATATCTAATGCCATAAAATACAACAAACATGGCGGAGAGATAAAGCTAAAGCTCACGGCAGATAAGTTTAGCATCACAAACAGCGGCAAGGGCATAGCAAAAGAGCAGCAAAGCAGGATTTTTGAGAGATTTTATAGAGCTAATGAACATGAGGGCGGTTTTGGAGTAGGCTTAGATATTGTAAAAAGAGTTTGTCAAAGATATAAGATTGATATAGAGATAGAGTCTCAAGAGAGTGGTTTAACTAAGGTTGTATTGAAGTTTTAATAACAATTTTGGGTAGTATATTTTACATAGTCTTATATTTTTAACTATAATGTCTTAAGTTAAACAGACAAGAGAGTAGATATGAGCTGTAACTTTAAACTTTCGATAAGGGAATTATAAATATGGATGGCACTATTATGGTTACGTATAAAATTTTATGTGATACAGATTTAAACACAGAAATATCACTCCAAGAGCTACTTAAAAATGAAAATGTTTTAAAAGCCATAAAATCAGCGTTTGCAAAAGGCACAAGAAATGTTGAATTCTCTTCAAATACAGAAGCGACTATAAAGCTTGAGACAATAAGAAAGGTACATTCTTTTGAAGTCTCTAAAGATGATTACGCTGATTTGCTTTCTCTTGCCGAAGAAGATGCAAGAAACAAAAAATTGTTGAAAAAAGATTGTCAACGCATTGAGTTAGTTGATATTGAAACTATATAGATATTAATTATTTTATAATTATTGACAACATATTAATTATGTCTATGCCTCTGAGTGAATTAAATTTTGATAATGCTGTAGATTATCATTATGATAAATTTCCTCCATCAAATTTAGATTACAAACAATTGATGAATCAATTAGTTTTAGCAACTGATGCTATTGCTAGGTTTAATCAAATATTAAAAAAATGCATAACAGCGAAATCCTTTTAGCCCCTTTACGTAACCAAGAAGCAGTCATTTCTTCACGTATGGAGGGAACAGTCAGTACAATGGATGAAATTTTAAAGTATGAAGCAGATTATAGTGAGAGTGATGACTCCACCTCACAAACAAGAGCTGAAGTAATTGAAACGATTCTTTATTAAAGAGCATTATTGGCATCACAACGAGCAATAACAGAGGGGTACCTCTTGTCAGAGTATATAATAAAATCTGCTCATGAAAAATTATTCTCTTTTGGAAGAGGAGCTGCAAAAACACCAGGTCAATACAAAACAGAACAAAATTACCTAGTTGATAGAACAAAAAGAAATATCCTTTTTATACCAATAAGTCCAATAAAGCTACAAGAAGGTACTGAGAAATTATTTAGCTATATTAAAGACGGTAATGAGCGTATTGGTAGAATGTTGATAACATTAATGTTATGGAATGAAGGTGTCATATCTGCACCGCATTTTTATATTAGTAGCTATTTCGAGGAACATAAAAATGAATATATAGATATAATGAAAAATGTCTCCGCAAATAATGACTGGACACCATGGGTCATATTTTTTTAAAAGCAATTGAAGAACAAGCAATTAGGAATTTAACAATTGCAGAAAATATAAGTAAACTGTACGACAGTAAGAAAAATAAATTTAGCAAAATATTAGCATCCAAATTTAGTGTTCAAGCATTTGATTATATATTTACAAATCCTGTATTTAGAAATAATAAATTTACACAAAATAGTGGTATTCCTACTCAAACAGCAGCTAGATTTACTAGAGTTCTTTTAGAAAATAACTTATTAAAAGTTATAGAAGAACCTTCTGGCAGAAGAGCCGCTCTTTTTGTATTTGAGCCTTTAATGGAACTTGTCAGAGTATAAGAGAAGGATATATAATGGCACTAAAACCAGCAGGCGGAAGATTTTCAAAAAAAAGAAATTAAAAAATGGAATTTGTTGTTAAATCCTCAATTATTGAAGAAAGATATTGATTTTTTTAAAAGAGGTGGTGGCCAATCTCGGAATCGAACCAAGGACACAGTGATTTTCAGTCACTTGCTCTACCGACTGAGCTAATTGGCCGTGAAGTTGTTTAAAAGAGGTGGTGGCCAATCTCGGAATCGAACCAAGGACACAGTGATTTTCAGTCACTTGCTCTACCGACTGAGCTAATTGGCCATCTTTTAAAGAGCGCAATTATATCTTTTAGGGACTGAAAGGAAACTTACAAAGTGCTTTCTTGAATCTTTTTGAAGAGTTCGACGATAGCGGTTTGTTCGAGTTTTTTAATCCTTTGTTCTAGTGAGAAAACGCTCTCATCTTCTCTTAGAGTGAGTCTTTTTTGTAGAAGGATTTCTCCCTCGTCATAGTTTTCATTTACCGCATGGATAGTGACACCGCTCTCTTTTTCTCTGTTTTTAATGACAGCTTCATGGACAAATCGTCCATACATTCCCTCCCCGCCATATTTTGGCAGAAGTGCCGGATGAGTATTGATAATTTTAAAATTTGTTGTTAATTTGCTAGAGAGTTTTTTCATATATCCTGATAAAAATATATATTCGCATCTATATCTCCTTAAGAGTTGTTCTATCTTTTCATCAGGATCTTCGTCTGTTTTTGAGTTGACGACAAAATTGTCAATCTTGTAATTAGAGGCACTTTTAAGGGCATTTGAATCTGGGTTATTTGAGATAAGTAAAACTATCTCTACATCTATCTCTCTATTTCTTGTTGCTTCATACAGAGCGTTGAAACTACTGCCATTATGAGATGCAAGTATTGCTACTTTTATCATCAGAGCTCTTTTATGCTATTTTTAAACAGGTCGCCTCTATGTGCATATGAGTTGAACTCATCAAGACTAGCGGCTGCCGGAGAGAGTAGGGCAACTTCATCTGTTTTTAGATTTTTATCTATTTTTTTAACGGCATCTACTAAATTTTTACATAATTCAAAAGCTATGTTGTACTTTTTTGCCAAAGAGGAGAGCTTCTCTTTATTTGAGCCGATATTATAAATCCTTACACTACAACCCTGCAGATAGACAAGCAGTTCACTCAAATCGACACCCTTATCGTCACCGCCTAAAATAAGATGGACATGATACTCTTTATATCTCTTCATGGCAGCAATAGTGGCATCAAGATTAGTAGCCTTAGTATCGTTAACCCATAGACGGTTTTTGCTATCTCTTAGCTCCTCTTGCCTGTGTGGGTCAACTACAAAGGAGTTAATTTTTTCATACTCTATTTTATCAAAAAGTATTTTATTAACACTCATAGCCAAAATGGCATCAGCCAAAAAAGCACCTTTGAAGTCTATTTTATCTATCTCTATACCAAAGTGTAGTGCTAAATCTTTTTCATCTTTGTAACTAATAACACAAGCCGATGTTTTGATATTCTTGTAAGCTTGGGGAACTATTGCAATTTCTCCCTCACGCATCATGGTAACTGGCTTTAGCTTTGCTTGTATGTACTCGTTTATATCGCCGTGCCAGCTGAGATGGTCCGGTGTTATAGGAAGCAGAACATAGATGTTCGGTGCGGCTTTGTTTGTATAGTGGGTAGTAAAAGAGCTAGTCTCAAGTATCCATAGCGATGCATTTAAATCCAACTCGCCTAGCGGTGTTCCGATATTTCCACCCGCCTCTGAGCCTCTCTCTTGAAGCAGATGCTGCATCATCTGAGTTGTAGTGGTCTTGCCGTTTGTTCCGCTAATCCATACAGACAGAGGTGCACTCTTTGCAAAAACATCATACTCGCTTATGAGGTTTTTTGCTCTTTGTATAAGCGGATTTGAGGGAGGAATTCCCGGGGACGTAATCTCCAAGTCGGAGTATTTTGGGTTAAAATCAGATGAGGGTTTGACCTTAAAGCCGTTCTCATCTATAAATGGTTTTGTACATTTGTCATCATAAAAAATTGCGTTTGGGTAGAGTTTAGTGAGTGCTTTTGTGGTTTTGCCATATCCAAAGAGAGATACTCGTAACATTAGCGAATCTTTAGTGAGATAAGGGCAATAATATTTGAGAGTATAGCGATAATCCAAAACCTAACAATTATCTTATTCTCTGCCCACTGTTTCATCTCAAAATGGTGATGAATCGGTGCCATTAAAAAGACTCTTTTTTTTCTAAGCTTATAGCTACCTACTTGAAGAATGACTGAGAGCGTCTCTATTACAAAAATAGAACCGATTAAAAGAAGTAAAATTTCACTTTTTGAGATAATAGCAAGATAACCTAGAAACGCTCCGATTGTCAGCGAGCCACTATCTCCCATAAAGACCTCTGCAGGGTGGCAGTTATACCACAAAAACCCTGTTAGTGCCCCGATAAGAGCACTTGATACTATTGCCACCTCTCCTATATTTATATTTGGCATAAGCAAGTAAGAGCTCATTACTGCATTTCCGGTTATGTAGATTATGATGCTAAAAGAGGTAAGAGCAATGATAGAAGGCACTGTTGCAAGCCCGTCTAGTCCGTCTGTAAGATTTACGGCATTTGAAGTGGCTATGATAACTACAACCCAGAAGAGAAGCGCAAAGCCGCCCATATCCCAGACAGGATTTTTAATAAATGGTAGATAAAGGTTAGTGCTAAAATCTGAAAAAACATATAGAAAAACTGATATAAAAAGTGCAGAGAGTATTTGAAGAAAAAGCTTTGTTCTAGCTTTTAACCCTGCTAAGTTCTCATTTTTTTTAATCTTTGCGTAGTCATCTTTAAAGCCGATAAGTGCAAACATGACAAGAGTCATAACACCGCCAACAGCATAGATGTTTGAAAACTTTATTGTTATTAAAGATGCAACTATTGTTGCAAAAATAAATACAATACCGCCCATTGTAGGCGTTTTTGCTTTGCCTTGATGGCGCTGGGGTGCCCAGTTATTAATTGGTTGAACGCTAGATGTCCTCTGTGCCCATCTTATAAAACGCGGAAGTAAAAATAGCGTAAAAAAAAGAGCTAAAAAGAAAGCTATTCCAGCGCGAATTGTTATGTATCCAAGTAGGTTTATATGAAAAATTTCTGAAAGCCAATATAGCAAAGTAAGTAGTCCTTATAAATAAAAAATGACATTATAGTATAATTGCATAAAATTTTTGTTAGAAGAACACTTAGTAAAGGAGTCAGAATTGGCAAAAAAGGCTATCTTAGTCATAACCGACGGTATTGGTTACTCTTTTAAAACCCAGTATAATGCATTTTACAATGCTCTAAAACCTACATATGATAAACTATTTAGCAATACACCGTATTCGTTAATTGACACTTTTGGTTTGAGTGTCGGATTGCCTGAGGGACAGATGGGTAACTCTGAAGTAGGACACATGAGTATAGGTAGCGGAAGAGTTTTATACCAAGATTTGGTAAAAATATCTCTAGCTTTAAGCGAAAATAGATTTAAACAAAACAGCGAATTTAAAAATCTTTTGGAAAAATCAAACAGAGTGCATCTTATAGGTCTCATGAGTGATGGGGGTGTTCATTCACATATAGACCATTTTATGGGCATAGCGGATATCGCCTCTGATGAAGGAAAAGAGGTTTTCTTGCATCTTATAACCGATGGTAGGGATGTATCTCCTACTTCTGCAAAAAAGTACTTAGAACAGGTAAACAAGCATGTAGGCAAAAATATAAAAATAGCTACAATTTCAGGGCGTTTTTATACAATGGATAGAGATAACCGCTGGGATAGAGTCAAAAAAGGTTACGATGCGATAGTAACTGCAGAACCAAAAACTACTATGGAGCCTTTAGAGTATATTGACGCTTCATATGCAAAAAATGAGACAGATGAGTTTTTAGAGCCTGTGGCATTTAACGGATATGATGGCATGAGAGAGGGCGATAGCGTCCTTACTATAAACTTTAGAAGCGATAGAATGAGAGAGATTGTAACAGCTATCGCAGATAAAAATTTTAGCGGATTTCAAAGAGAGCATGTTGGTGTAAACCTTGCAACGATTACAGAGTATGATAAGAGTTTCCCTTATCCTGTTTTGTTTAAAAAAGAGGTTCCCAAAAATACGCTCTCAGAAGTAATTTCAAAAGCAGGTCTTAGACAGCTTCATACTGCTGAGACTGAAAAGTATGCGCATGTGACATTCTTTTTTAACGGCGGAATTGAGGAGCCTTATGAGAATGAGACGAGAGTTTTAATCCCTTCGCCAAATGTAAAAACATATGATATGAAGCCGCAGATGAGTGCTCCTGAGGTCGGTGATGTTGTCTTAAAAGCTATGGATGATGAGTATGATTTTGTAGTAGTTAATTTTGCAAACGGCGACATGGTAGGACACACCGGAGATTTTGAAGCTGCAAAGATAGCAGTTAATACGGTCGATACCGAGCTTGGCAGAATTTTACAAAAAGCAAAAGAGAAGGATTACGGAGTTGTTATTACGTCTGATCATGGAAATTGTGAAGAGATGAGAGATGATGAAGGGAATATCTTAACAAATCATACAGTTGGAAAAGTATTATGTTTTATTGAAGCAGATGGTGTTACAAATGTTAAAAGCGGTGCTTTGAATAATATAGCGCCTACAGTTTTAGAACTTATGGGTCTAGATATCCCTTTTGAGATGGATCATAGCTTAATTTAAAAATCAAGGAGAATAGTAATGAAATTTAGCGGGAAAAATGTTTTAGTTACGGGGTCAAGTAGAGGAATAGGCGCAGAGATTGCAAAAACTTTGGCAGGGTATGGACTTAAAGTCTGGATAAACTACAGAAGCGGTGCCGCAGAGGCAGATGCAATCAAAGATGCTATCGAAGCTTCAGGTGGGAGTGCGGCTGTTATCGGTTTTGACGTAAGTAGTGAAGATGCATTTGTAGATGCGATTAAGACTATTATTGATTGTGACGGAGAGCTAAGTTATCTTGTAAATAATGCTGGAATAACTAACGATAAACTAGCTATTCGTATGAAGAGTGAAGATTTTATCTCTGTAATTAACGCAAACCTTTTATCATGTTTTATAGGATGTCGTGAAGCTATGAAAGTAATGAGAAAGAAAAAATTCGGTTCAGTGGTAAATATAGCTTCAATTGTGGGCGAGACAGGAAACGGCGGTCAGACAAACTACTCGGCAAGTAAGGGCGGTGTTATTGCCATGACAAAAAGTTTTGCAATAGAATCAGCTACAAGCGGTATCCGCTACAACACCGTGACTCCGGGCTTTATAGCAACTGAGATGACAGATGTTTTAAGCGATGAGGTAAAAAGCAGTTTTACATCAAAAATCCCGATGGGACGTTTTGGAAATCCTACCGAAGTGGCCCAAGCGACGGCATTTTTGCTCTCAGATCACTCAAGCTATATAACAGGCGAGACGCTCAAGGTTAACGGCGGGATGAATATGGCGTAAGCCAAAAAAACAAGGAAACAGTATGAAGATAGCAGTATCTGCGTGTCTTCTCGGTCATAATGTCCGCTATGACGGCGGAGACAAACATAACAGATTTGTAACCCATGAGCTTGGACGTTACGCTTCATTTGTTCCATTTTGTCCGGAAGCTATAGCCTTTGGCACTACAAGACCATCTGTAAAACTTGTAGAAAAAAATGAGAAGATTCTTGTCATTACAAATGAAGGTGGCATAAATCTAAGTAAAGAGTTGCTGGATAAAGCTAACGAGGAACTTCAAAAAATTATAGATGCAAATCTTAGCGGTATCATATTTAAAGCTCGCTCGCCAAGTTGCGGATTAGGGAGTGCAAAAGTTTATCAAAATAGCAGTTTAATAGACTCAAGCGCAGACGGCATCTTTGCAGCACTATGTAGAGAAAAATTCCCACTTTTACCAATGGAAGATGAGAGTGGACTTGAAGATGAGAATCGTAGAGAAAATTTTATTGTTCATCTTTTTGCTTATAACTCTATAGAGAAGCTAAAAGAGAAAAATAGTATGCACTCTCTAGAGGCTTTTCATGCAAAAAATAAGTTTTTGTTGCAGGCAAAAGATGAGAAACTTTATAGATTGCTCAAAGAGATAGTTCTAAATCATAAAAAACTCCCTTTTGCAGAGCTTTTCTCAAGCTATGAGCATAATTTTAAAGTAGCAATTGCTAAAAAAAGCTCAATCCTTTTAAACCAAACTATTGCAGAGGCATATTTAAGAGAAGTAGAGCTCAAAAACAGAGAAAAGAAATGTTAAATAAAGGCTGATATAAGGGACTCTTTAGTTCAAATTGAACCCCTTTTTATTTTTAAATAGCTAGTTTATTTAAGTTAAATATGCTACAATTACGAGATTTTACACATAAAACATAGGAGCTAGAATGGCACTTTTAGATGATATTAGAGAAGTAGTAGTTGAACAATTAGGCGTAAATGCTGATGAAGTTAAAGAAGACGCAAAGTTTGTTGAAGATTTAGGTGCAGATAGCCTTGATGTAGTTGAATTAGTAATGGCACTAGAAGAGAAATTTGATATCGAAATTCCTGATGATGAAGCAGAAAAAATTCAAACAGTCAAAGACGTAGTTAGCTATATAGAGAATAAATAATCGTCTAAAATCTACTGAGGACTCCTCGGTAGTCGAGTTTTTTTTAAAAATCAGATTTTTATGATTTTTAAAAAGTATTTTATATTTTTTACGGAGATTTTTAATGAGAAGAGTTGTAGTTACTGGTTTAGGCATGATAAATGCAGTTGGAAATGATAAAGATAGTTCTTTCAAAGCTATGTGCGAAGGCAAGTGCGGAATAGATACAATTACTCTTTTTGACCCAGAAAATTACAGCGTGAAAATAGCAGCTGAAGTTAAAGATTTTGACCCCTCGACTGTAATGGAAGCAAAAGAGGTTAAAAAAGCTGATAGATTTATTCATCTTGGATTAAAAGCTGCACAAGAGGCGATGGCTGAAGCTAACTTTGGCGAAGATACGGATATGGAAAGATTTGGTATAAGCGCAGGTTCTGGAATTGGTGGACTTCCATCTATTGAAAAAAACTCTATTATTATTGAGACTAAAGGTCCAAGAAGAATAAGCCCGTTTTTTATTCCCGGAGCTCTTGTTAATATGCTTGGCGGCTTTGTCTCTATAGAGCATGGGACAAAAGGTCCAAATCTCTCAAGCGTAACTGCATGTGCTGCGGGAACTCACGCAATAAGCGAAGCCGTAAAAACTATTATGTGCGGTGGTGCAGATAAGATGCTAGTAGTCTCGGCAGAGTGTGCAATTACAGGTGCGGGTGTCGGCGGATTTGCCTCAATGAAGGCACTCTCTACAAGAAATGATGACCCAAAAGGTGCTTCTCGCCCATTTGACGCAGATCGTGACGGGTTTGTCATGGGAGAAGGTGCGGCAGCTCTTGTTTTAGAGGTGTATGAAGATGCAGTGGCTCGTGGGGCAAATATCTATGGCGAGATTATCGGTTTTGGCGAGAGTGGAGATGCAAACCATATCACTACACCAAGTCTTGACGGCCCTGCGCGTGCAATGAAAGCCGCATACAACATGGCTGGCAGACCTAAACTTGATTATGTTAATGCACATGGAACAAGTACTCCGATAAATGACAAGAATGAGACTGCTGCCGTTAAAGATTTATTGGGTGGAAAGGAGAACTGCCCTCCAATGAGTTCTATAAAAGGGCAGATTGGGCATTGTCTTGGTGCAGCCGGTGGGATTGAAGCCGTTACTTGCCTAATGGCTATGCGTGATGGAATAATTCCACCTACTATTAATTACGAAACACCTGATGAAAATTGTGATCTTGATATTGTTCCTAATGTTGCCAGAAAAGCAGAGTTAAATACAGTAATGAGTAACTCTTTTGGTTTTGGTGGAACAAACGGCGTATTAATATTCAAAAAAATCTAAGTATAAGGATTTAAATTGGCAACATATTTAGACTTTGAGTATAAAATAAAATTTATTCAAGAAGATATTATATCTGCGCAAGTTCGTCATGATGAGCTTGCAGTCGAATCTCTTCAAAAAGATTTAGAAAAAGAGGTCTCAAAGATCTTTAATAACCTCTCCCCTTTTCAAAAACTTCAGTTAGCTCGTCATGCAGATAGACCTTATGCGCTTGATTACATAAATCTGCTTATGAGAGATAAGTATGAAATTCATGGGGATAGACACTTTCGTGATGATGCAGCAATTCTCTGCTACATCGGCTATATAGGAAATGAAAGAGTTATGGTTATCGGTGAGCAAAAAGGGCGCGGAACAAAAAACAAGATAAAAAGAAATTTTGGTATGCCTCACCCTGAAGGTTACAGAAAAGCTCTTCGCGCGGCAAAATTAGCTGAAAAGTTCAATATACCCGTACTAATGCTTATCGATACTCCGGGTGCGTATCCGGGAATAGGAGCAGAGGAGAGAAATCAGAGTGAAGCGATTGCCAGAAATCTACTTGAGCTCTCAGAGCTTAAAACTCCTACAATCTCGATAGTAATTGGAGAAGGTGGAAGCGGCGGGGCACTTGCAATAGGCGTGGCAGATAAGTTTGCTATGATGAGATACTCGGTTTTTAGTGTTATATCCCCAGAAGGTTGTTCTGCAATTTTATGGAATGATCCTGCAAAAGCTGAAGCAGCTACAAATGCTATGAAAATTACAAGTCAAGATTTAAAAGAGCTAGGCTTGATAGATGATATAGTTGCAGAGCCGTTAATCGGTGCGCACAGAGACAGAGATGGAGCTGCGGCTGCGATAGGGGAGTATTTTTTAGAAGAGCTTACAAAACTTCGTGATATTTCTGATGAGCAGAGAATGGAAGCTAGATATAATAAACTAGTAGGTGTTGGAGCATATAGCGAGTAGTTTTATTTTTGGCTCTCTTTTAATAGGGGGTCAAACTTTGGTCTTTTTAGAATTTTCCCCTCTTTTGAAAACTTTATAATATCCTCAACGTTTTTTATATTCTCATTTAAATTTACAATTGACAACTTAAAAAGCTCGTAAGTGGTAAGAACATCGCTCATGGCTCTATGATGTACCGCACTCGGGTTTAAGCCAAATGATTCATTTAGATAAGAGAGCGCATATCTATAAGATTCAATGGTTCTCTCAGCTAAAGATAAAGAGCATAAGCTTCTGTTTAAAAGAGGGGCTAATCCTACCTTTTGCATGCTTTGTGAGATAAATCTATAATCAAATTTTACGTCATGTGCTACAAATACCGAGTCTGCAAGAAAGTTTTTAAACGTAAACATAACCTCTTTTAGAGTAGGTGCATCTTTTGTGTCTTGGGCACTAATTCCCGTTATTTGTGTAATATGCGGATTTATCTCTTTGCAGTTAACAAGAGAGTCAAAAGTATTAATAATCTCACCATTTTTTATCTTAACGGCAGCAATCTCTATTATCTGATGTTTTTCTATTTTTGAGCCGTTTGTTTCAATATCAACTATGCAAAACTCAGCATCTTCTAGGGGGATAAATTTAGTCGCAAAATAGAAGTTTCCCTGCTGTTTTAAAATCTCTAAGCCTTGCGAATGCCAAAGTTGGAGTAAAAGCTCCAAATCTTCATCTATCTGCTCTTTAATTGTTTTAATAGAGAGACCTTTTGAAGAGAGTTTATTAATACACTTTGCATCTAAAGAGAAGTCACTGCTTAGCATTTTTAATAAACTCCTTAACCTTATATGCATCTTTTTTGCCATATGAGAGTTCTACTCCGCTACTAACATCAACACCGTAAAAACCATACTCTTTTAAAGAGCAGAGAATATCTGCATCAAGTCCGCCGGCTAAAACTATCTTTGAGCAATCTATATTTTTAAACCACTCTAGATTTAATCTTTTGCCGCTTCCGCCGTAAGTTTTGCTGTAGGCATCTATTAGTCTATACTCATCACTAAATTTTAAAACATCCCCAGCTTCTTTTGCGCGAATAACTTTTATGTATGGAACAAAAAGTTGCTCGTAAAGCTCTTCTGGGGCTTCAAAATGAATTTGAGCTAAAGTTGCTCCGGCCTCTTGGCAGTAGGAGTTTATAACTTGAGCATCGCTATTTACAAAAAGAGCTACTTTTTCTACAAAAGGAGGAAGTCTTTTTATGATATCTCTAGCCTTGCATGGTGAAATATATCTGGGTGACTCCTCATAAAAAACAAAGCCCAGTGCATCTGCACCTGCTTCTATCGCTATCATAGCATCCTCATATGATGTAATACCGCAAATTTTAGTGCGCATTAGATTTTTAAACTCTCTATAGCTTCTTTTTTATTTGTGTGATTAAATACATAGCTTCCTGCAACAACAATATCTACGCCTGCCTCCTTTAGGAGATGTACGTTTTTATCGCTTACCCCGCCGTCAACTTCTATAAGGCAGTTTGGATTTATCTTGTCTCTCATGGCACTTAGTTTTTTTGCTTTTAAAACTACACTATCAATAAAGCTTTGACCGCCAAAACCCGGGTTTACGCTCATCAGAAGAACCATATCTAAATCCCTAAGCAGATACTCAAGTGCTTCGGGCGGAGTATGAGGGTTTAAAACAATTGCCGGCTTTATGCCAAGAGAGCGAATTTTTTGTATAAGTCTATGCGGATGCTTCTCCTCTTCTATGTGAAAAGAGATATACTCCGGTTTTAGGGGAGCAAAAAGGTCAACAAAGAAAGTGTTGTTCTCTACCATAAGGTGAATATCAAGCGGTTTTGTAGCAGATTTAGCTATAGCGGAGACTACGACCGGACCAATTGTTAAGTTTGGAACAAAATGCCCATCCATAACATCTACATGTACAAAATCACAACCGGCTTCACATATGGCTTCAACATCCCTTTGGAGGTTTCCAAAGTCAGCAGATAAAACGCTTGGAGCTACTTTCATTCATCTTCCTTTACAATTTAAGCGAAATTGTACAATTTTGTATCTTTTATCTTGTTAAGAAAAAGAGAAATTTATCATTGTCAAAAGAGAGTTCTACTTGAACTCCTTTTCTGTTTTCAACAACCTCAAGCAGGCTCTCTACATCTTGATAGGTTCTAGGTAACGTTATATTTACGGATATACCTTCATCAGCTAGAAGGGTTTTTATCTTTCCGCCGACTATGTTTACAAGTTCTGCTAGTGTATCTAAAATCATATCCATATCGTTAGTATTTTTACCAATTAGAAGCTCACACGCCTTTTTTGCAATAGCAGATGGAAAAACTAATACAACCATACCGTCAAGATCACCGTAGTAACCGATAGAGCTTGCAATTTTCCCCTCTTTTTTATCAATAAGGAGGTTTTGGACATTCGCAGACTCTTTGATAGCTTTTGAGTTAGTCATCATCTCTATCGTTGTTGCCGCAGCGTTTATAAATTTTGGAAGCTCTATTACCGTCTCTTTATTTAAGACTCTTTTATTTTTTATATTAGCGGCACTGCTTGCACCTAGCTCTTTTAAAAGCTTTTTGTTTTGCAATATATCATCCATATGGTCATAAAAAAGTATTCCGGCATCTTCCATATTCTCTTTAAAAGTTATGGCTGTTTTGTCAAATTTCATCCCGACAAAGCATATAGTAGCATTATACTCAGCGGCTGATGTTGAGAGTTTAGAGAAGAAGTTAAGAGCATGCACATTCATGCTAATTACCTTATAGGCATCAAAGATAAAAAGCCTAAAACCTACATTAAGCGAGTTATTGTGGTACTCAATATTAAAATTATCATTTATCTCTACATCTAAAAAGGATGATATAGTATAGATAATTGCATTTCCGCTTACTCTAGTGGCAATTTTTTGTCCCATCTGCCCTAAAAAAGTCGAATCTACAGAGTAGTCAAAACTGCTTTTTTTCTCTTTGTACTCATCTAAAGACTTTGCGATTGAGGGAGTATGACCGTTGTCATGTAGCTCTATAGCAATTGCGGAGCGTTGAGATTTATCATCGCTATATATAATTACTCTTTTGTTTTGGTCTTTATAGCTTGATGAAAACAGATATGCAATTTCAAGGCTTTTAAAGAGTGAAAAGTTTATATCCTCTTTGTAAAATCTCCTTATAGCGGCATACTTATTTTGGTCATAGTCACAAAACCCAATTGTTGCACTATTTTTTTTACGAATTTTAGAGAAAAGTTTTATAAAAATATCCAGACCGTTACGGTTGAAGAATATAACTCTTTTAAGAGAGACTAAAATCATATCAGCTTTTAAGTTTATTGCGGCTTCTACATCTTCGACGCTTAAGTAGGTACTTGCGTTATTGCCGTCTAAAAAGCCTTGCGGTGAAAATGTTGCAATTCCGCCTTTTAAAACCGCTTTCATTCAATCTCCATAAGTGATGAAAACTCATCATATATATCAGCGACATACTCAATTTGAAAATCAACAAAATCATTTAATCCGGCTTCGATAAATTTTGGATTTGAGAGTTCATAAAAGAGCAGAAGATGCATCCACTTTCCAAGCATATCTATCTCTTGCTCACCGGATGGTTTTACTCCGGATGCAGCTTGAACTATTTTATAGATATTTTCATTCATCTCCCATTTTTTTGCAATTTGCCCACAAATATCAAAAATATCGACTCCGCAAAGGCGTGTTAAAATAGTATTATAGTCAATTGCTTTTGTAGTTCGCAGAAGGTTTACTTCATCTACTTTCTCATTAAAAAGAGCTTCGGTTACAATGATGCTTGCAGGCAAAAGCGTTATAGCAGCGCATCTATCTTTATCATCTATATTTAGATGCTCGAGTATGTTTTGCCACTTTTTTGATAAGTTTGCCTGAAGCTCGTAAAAGAGTTGAGCGTTTAACTTAAAGAGAGTCCATCTGTTTGGACTCAAAAGAGAAATCATGTAGTTATAGACACTCTGCTGTGAGAGTTGCACGCCAAGTATGCCAAATATTTGAGATATATCGCTGACATCATTTTTAAATCCGTAGATAGGTTTGTTGACAATATTTTTAAGATAGGATTTAAGTGCCATATCACTCTCTGCAACTTTTGCAGCTTTTATTAATTCCCCAAGTTTTAATAACTTAAAAGTTTCATTTAAAGTCTTTGGAGCGGGCGGAATTTTCTCTATGAAACTCTCTATTTTCTCTTTTTTTATCATAAATCACTTACATGCGTTAATTTTCTTTATTCTATCTACAAACGTATAAAACAAATATAAAAGGGATTTTCTGACTCTTTTCGTTATAGCTTTACTTAAGGAGAAGTTTTGTTTAGGATTGATATAATTCGCAACTTTAATTAAACTTAATACAAGGAAGCTAATATGGCAAGAAGATGCGCTATAAGTGGCAAAGGCCCAATGAGCGGAAACAATGTTTCTCATGCTAAAAATAGAACTAAACGTCGTTTTTTGTTAAACCTTAGAACAGTACGTATCACTTTAGAAGATGGTACAACTCAAAAGGTTAAGATATCTGCAAAAGAGTTGCGCACACTTAAGAAAAACTCTTAAGTATAATTAGGAAATTAGCTTGAATCTCCTAGAGAGGATTCGAAAATTTCTACATTGGGAGTCATCTCCCAAACCTCATGTAACACTCAATAGTGAACTCTATTCCCAATTTTTACCTTTTAGAACACCTCTAATATTAGTCCAGATACTTATGCTTATAGGTACTATAGGATACATTTATCTAGAAAATTACTCCATAATGGATGCGATTTTTCAGGCAGGATATACATTTACCACCGTTGGATTTGGTTCTATGAAAGAGGGAGAGTTTTCTCCGGCAGGACAAATTTTTACAGTAACGCTTATTATTTTAGGTTTTACGGTTTTTACCATTGCTATGGGTATTGTTGTTGATGTTGTAAGAAAAGGCGAGCTTAGGAGAATAGTAAAGGAGAGAAGAATGTTGTACAGTATAGCAAGGTTGAAAAAGCACTTTGTAGTATGTTATCACAATGAGTATACACTTGAGGTAACAAAAGAGCTAAGAAAAAATCATATACCTTTTGTTGTCATTGATCCCAGAGAGGAGATACATCAGTGGGCTGAAGAGCATAAATATACTACGTATTTAAAGGCGGAGCCTCATGCTGAGCTGACTATGTTAAAAGCTCATCTCTCATCGGCAAAAGGTCTTATCACTCTCTCTAACTCAATATCTGATAATATTGCCCTTATTGCCTCTGTTAGACTTTTTGAAAAAGAGCATTTTCTGCCAAGACCATATTATGTAATATCTTCAGCAGAGAGTGTAAGTGATGTAGATAAACTAAAAAAACTCGGAGCTGATACAGTAGTCTCTCCTACAAAACTAACAGCTCAAAGAGTAAGCGCAATGGCAGCACGTCCGGATATGGAAAACTTGCTTGAAGAGTTTTTATACAAGAGTGATAATCCACTTAATATGGAAGAGATAGAGGTGCCAAAATATAGCTGGGCAGTTCTTAAAAAACTAAAAGAGACTCATATTAGAGGGACAACAAACACTTCGGTAGTGGGGATTACCAAAAAAGATGGTAAGTTTATAGCAATGCCAAAGGGCGATGTTTTAATAACAAGCGAGTGTAAGCTTCTGGTTGTGGGAACACAGCATGGTATTAACGTAACAAAAGAGCTCTTAAGAAGAAGAGAGAAGCCAAAGGAGCTGAAATTTGTATAATATAATCTACTCAAACAGCGGAGTTTGTGCAAGTGATGGTTTTTTTGCAGATGGTGTGAGTGCAGGGTTAAAAAAAGATGGTGCCAAAGATATGGCATTTATCTACAGTGAAGATGAGTGCGAGGTTGCTTCGCTTTTTACTACAAATAAGATGTGTGCTGCACCGATTAAGCACTTTCGTCAAATGGGTAATTTTAAAACAAACTTTGTTCTTATAAACTCAAAAAATGCAAATGCGATGACGGGCAAAGCAGGTATTGAAGATATAGATGAAGTGCTATCTGCATCTCCAGCGAATGTGAAAAACCCTATCATGAGCTCAACTGGCGTGATTGGTGTTAGGCTTCCAAAAGCTAAAATCATAGAGGGGATGAAACTTTTTGACTTGACAAAAAGAGATTCTGCGGCAGCTGCAAAGGCTATCATGACAACAGATACATTTGCTAAAGAGGTCGCATTTAAAGTTATATTGGAAGATGGAAGTAGTTTTAATATCGGAGCAATTGCTAAGGGTGCGGGGATGATAAACCCTGCAATGGCAACAATGCTCTGTTTTATTACTACTGATGCAAAAGTAAGTAAAGAGGAGATGCAAGAGGCTCTTGATGAGTGTGTAAAGACTACCTTTAATGCCATAAGCGTTGATGGTGACACCTCTACTAACGATACAGTTTTGCTTCTCTCAAACGGCAGAAGCGGTGCTTATGATAAAGAGGCATTTAAAGAGGTACTCTTTAAAGTAATGCACTTTTTAGCACTGGAGATGGTGCGTGATGGCGAAGGCGCTACAAAGCTAGTAACTTACAAAGTAACAGGTGCAAAAGATGATAGAGATGCAGAGATTGCAGCAAAAGCACTCTCTGATTCGCTTTTGGTTAAAACTGCACTCTTTGGAGAGGACCCAAACTGGGGAAGAGTTGCCTCTACAATCGGAGCAAGCGGAGTTGAGGCTTATGAAGAGAAGCTGAGTATCTCCTTTGATAACCTTTGCGTTTATGACAAAGGCAATCTCTACTTTGACGCTGAGATGGAGAAGAAGTGCGCAGCAGTGATGCAGCATAAAAAATTTACCATCTCTTGCGACCTTGGAATAGGCGATGGCAGCTTTAAGGCGTACGGGTGTGATTTAGGGCATGAATACGTTAAGATAAACGCCGACTACAGGACATAAATGTCATTTACAAGAACAAAAGTTACTCAACAACAATAAATGTTACAGGAGGATTGAGATTTGTCACAAAACAATTCAACAATCCTCGATTTCTTCTCAAAATTCCCCAATCAACCATTTGAATTTGTCACAGTCACCGACATAAATATAAAAGAACATCCAAACTACTACAAAGCAATTTTTAGAAACATAAGAACCAATAGATACTTTTCCCGGTTTCTTGTTCCAGAGATGATGAGATACAAATATAAAGTTGGACATATATATACTGACGGTGAGCATGTCGGTCAGAATAAAACTTTACTCAAAGGAGAGTTTACAGTCAATGAAAATATTGATGTAAATCTTGTGCGTTTATCAACTGTTCTTAGTGAAGAAGAGGCTAAAAACATAATAGATTATGAAGATGTAACTAAGTACCTGTTGAGACAATATGCCCATGTAGAAATACAAGACGAATGTACACTTATAATACCGTGCTATACGATAGCAAATAGATTCTACTTCTTATCTTCATCTATGAAACATGCGATTATGAGTGAGACGCTTGGAGAGCTTTATTATGAAGGTAGTTTCCATAATGAAAAAAATGCCAAAGGAGAAACTGTCATAAAGCTGCATATTAAAAAGAAAGCGGGAAAAAAAGACCTGCCTTTTTTATGTCGTTTTATAGGTAATTCTTTTGCAAGAGCAAGACTTGAATATATTTCAAATCAAAAATCTTTAAGTGCGAGCTTTGAGTATCAACAAATCAAGGCGCAATTCCCTGTTAAAAATCCTTTTGAGATATACGCTTCATACATATACCTAGGAGATGATGAAAGAGGTAAGCCTAAGTACTTGGTCCTAAATATACATTCGGACAACTCAGCGCTAGGATTTGAAGAGCTTTACTATAAACAGTTTAGTGCCAAAGCAGACCCTAGAGATATTGGTCCTGAGCAATATAATATTCCCAAGCCGCCTAAGAAAAAGTTCAAAAGAAAAAAGCCTCAAAGAAGCAATAAGATTTATACGGGCACACCATCTAGTGAGTATTTAACATATATCATATGCACAAACGAAGATGAATACTATAAAAACAAAGTACCTATGCATGAAACAACTATCTATTTAGAGAATGAATCAGAACTGCTTGTTGATAATATTCCAAAAACGGTGGGGAACAGTTTTGAAACTCCGACAGCTGACGGAGATAAAGATCTTGGTGAAATTGCCATATCAAATGACCCAGAAGAAAATAATACCGAGAAAAAGATATTTAACCTTGAAAATTTTTATCAGTTTTATGAGGCTTTACTGACTTTTGCATTTGTAGAAGGTTCAGAACTCGTCGGACCGTTAAGTATTAGTAAAATTCAAAATAAAAAACGAAAGTCAACTAAGGCAAAATCATTACTTTATGGTGATGAAAACAAGCAAAGAAGATTTTTGTTTGGAGAGCTTGCTTATGATCAAAAAGCAGTATACATTGTGGAGATAGAGCAAGACAGCAGTTGGGGACCTTCTACTTGGATATTTTTTACATCTGATGATACAGAACCGTATGCTGAAGATGATATGCGAGATATAATTGAGCACTACATTGAAGAGGATTTGCCGTATAAAGACCTTGCTCAGTATGTTGCAAAGAACTACTCTCTTTTATTTGAGCAAAAAGAGCATAAAAAAGGCGATGTTGATGATGATAGTATTGAGAGGTGGTGCGAGAGTGTTTTGAAAAAAATTATTTTGTAATAAAAGATTTGGTTGATTTTTTAAATTCTAATAGTTTGTAAATATTTGTTTTTGTTAAATCATTATTGATAAATAATTTTTTATAAAGTTCATCAAATTTTTCTAATGACATTGCTTTTATATGTGCATGTTCATTTCTTAAGTTAATAATTTCTGAGAGAAATCCAGTTAATTCTGATGTGAAAAATACTCTATTCAAATTTTCTATTTCATCAAACTCCTCAATTGTTTTTGCATCTTTAAGAAGCAAAATAATTCCACCTAGCATTATGCCTTGAAGTTTACTTATATTATTGTGTTCGAATTGATTTAACTTCACTTGCTTTCTATTCTCTAAATCTTGAGTGATACTTCGTCTTGAGTTTGATATATTTGTCCAAGGAGAAGTATTATTACATACATTACTTTTGATTCTTAGAAACCATGAAAAAGACGTATTAAGCTCAAGTTCAACTAGTTTCCATAAACCACTTGCGGGCATAGAATAATCAAAATGTTCAAAGTTTCTAGCTACGTAATAGTTGTATATTGAAGAAGAAGATTTTAAAAACTTTATACTATCTTCCTCTAAAATATCACTATATTGGTCAAGCACTTCTTGAACTTCTGGAGATATTTTCTCTCCTATTTCTTCACTTAATTTTGTTGCTGATTCTAAAAGTGTATTATCAAGTTTTCCAAATATTTCTTCTTTGTTTTCAAGACCCTCCCTGTTTAAAAGTTGAGTTATTAACTCGCTTCTACGAATATCTATTTCACTAGTTAACTTATCAGAACTTCCTTGAATATTTTTTTCATATTTTTCTTTTTCAATCTGCTTTTCAATTTTCTCAAAATCATATTTAAAATCTATACTATTTTTTTCTTTATCAAAGTTCATATCAATTTGTAAAATACCAAAATCAAAATGTATACTTTCATTTTTTGAGATACTAATACTATCTTCACTGCCTAAATACTTTGGATAAATTAAATAAGGTATTGTTCTATAGTCATTATCATCTAACAATGAAGCATCATGTTTAAGTTTTAAAAAATCACTAGATTGTATATCCGCCAATGCATTAATATTTTTCCATTTTGCATCAAAAATAATTTTTAGTTTTTTATCTTCATCTATTAATATATAATCAGGATTAGAACTTCTTTTTTTATCCTCTCCATGCTCTTTTGAAACCAAATTATATTTAGTTGTAGTTTTATTCTCTTTGTCCTTATCAAAGAAAATTTTATACTTTTTATTTTCTGCAAAATCTTTTAAAATTTCATAAACATACCATTCATAGAATGTTGAAGGATTGATAAAAAATGATGTTGTAGTTAAATCATATCGATTGCTAACATACACTTCATTATCTTGATACATCTGCTCAAAACCAAATAAAGATTTGATATCTACTAATAGCTGTTGAGTCTCAGTTTTTGCATTAAATACTTTGAGCATTTTGAGGTTATTGAGTTTTGAAAGAGTGATTTTATAACTTTTATCTACCGTGAATTTGTTGGCTATAAAGCTGAGTACTTTTTTTGCATTATAAACTAAATTTTTTTGATATATTGGATCAATATTGTTTATCCTGTGAGATTTAAAAAACTTTAGTGCATGATATGAAATAGTAGCTATTTGGGAATACAGCATATCTATAGTATGTATTTGATGTATTTTTGTTTTATCAATCTCTTTTATGTTATTGGCTAAATGTAGTTTGTGTTTAATGTCTTGTGATTTGTAGTCAACTTTTACTCTTTTATAGTTTTTGTGATTTTTAAAAAAATGCTCTATTCTATTGAGGATAGCTTCATATTTGTAAAATTCAAATTCGTCAAGTGGCAAATGTGAAGCATTAGACTCATCGTTAATATTGTCAAATGCAAGACTTAAAAGTGAATCAGCTATTCGCTTTGTGTTATCAAATTGGTATTTATTGTTCACTCTGTAGTAATGAAGTAGATAATTTACAAAATCTTTCTCTTTTGTAATGCTATTTTTATTGATAGTCTTTGGTAAAACTATCAACCGATAAATGAAATCATTTTGGTTGAAAATATAATATCCAACCTCATTGTTATACAGCTTGTTAAAAAGATTTTCAAAATGATTTTCGAATACCTTTGTATTTATTCCTTGATTTTCTAAAGCTTGAAAGATATTTTTTTCATTTTCTTGTAGGAATATTGTTTTTACCATCATCAAAGCTCATTTTAAAAAAATGATTTATAAACTTTTTGCTGTAAAATATCTACAATATTCTTATATGATTTGAGTTCCAACTTATCATCATTATAAAATATTTTTAAATATCCTTCTAGTCGATTTGATATATTTTCATCTTTTCTAAACACTTCTTCTAATATAGGCTTTACCTCACTATCAAAGTCTATTTCTCTTATCTCCTTAAACTCAATAATCACTTTTAATAGTGCTTTGTAAAATGCAATTTGACTATCTTCACTGTCTTCTTGTATGTCAAGCCAATTGGCATGACCTATCATATATCTATCAGGATGAGTTTCATTTTTGAATTGTTCTAATATTTGGTTATTTAATTTTTCAAGAAATTTAGACACATCATCAGATTTGAAAATGTATTCACCATTTTCATCTTTTCCTACTTGTTTTCTATTTTTTGGATAGATCTCAATCACATCAAATCTTCTTAAAAGATTATCTTCAATTACTTTTTTATCGTCTCTATAATTTGAAGTACAAAAAATAAAAAGATTTTTAGGAATAATCATTTTGATATTAGTATCGCTGTTTTCAACCAAACTTGGTAGCTCTACATGATGTAAAGTTTTATCGTTTTCTTTAAATTTTTGGTCTATTTTATTAAATAATTCATCATAAGATATTCCAGTGCCATCTGGAATATCTAGCTCGATTGCAGTTCTTTTAGTATCTTCAATAAGATAAATCAAATCTCCGATTAATTCATTCAAACTATTTTCTTGTATCTCTTCAAGTATCAAGACAAATGGTTGTTTTGGTTTATAAATAGCTTTAAAAATATGACTTAAGATAGCCCCCTGTTTTTCTTTATATATTACATTTTGTTTATTGTCAGTTGTTGATATAGATATACCTTGCATAAGATCACTATTTGATGAAGCAGAATGAATATTGATACGAAGAATATTGTTTTGTATTTCACCCATGTTTAGTTTGTCATCATCAAAAATAATATTATCAATAGTTTTACTTTTCCCTGTTCCGGGAACACCTTTTAAAAGAATATTTTTATGTGGAAAGGTTAATTTGCCTTTTAGTGCATTTGAAAACATGAATTTTTCAATTTCGCCTGTTTTCATTGTTTTATCTGCTTGTTTAATATTTAAATTTATACATTTTACGCTTGAGGAAGTATTTAAGTCATCTAATTCTTTAAAAAGATCATTGATGTTATCATTTGAAGCTGCATCATTAATTTTAGTAGCCTGACAATCTTCATTTAATACAAAACTATTGTCTATTAATTCATAACATTCTATTACCTTGATATCTTTTTTTTGCATTATAAAGACATCATTGTCACTTCTAATATAACGATATGTAACATTATAATTTTGAAAGATTGCTTTTCTTTGTGAATCTGTACCAACAAATAGTACAACTCCATCATCTTTTAATACAGTAGAAATTGTTTTGTTTATCTCTGTAATAGTAGAGGATTTATCTTTATAATCATTCATTCTTTTTGTTTTATATTTAATAGAATAATTATTAAAACTATTTGGTAAATCTGTAAGTTCATCTGTAGTATTATCAAATTCTATGGTTATCAGCTTAAAAGTAGAATCAACAGCAAAAGATTTAATTATATAATTTGATGTTTTGTAATAATCTTCAAAAGCATCTTTAATTGGAAGTGTTGTTTTGTACTCAATAATTTTATCACTATCTTGAATGGAAATTTTTCTAAATCTTTCTGTATCGCTAATTGTAGGATTAAATACTAAAAAATCAATCGTTTTCTCATAGCTTAAAAATTGAGTAAAATTTAAAAAATCATTATTTAATATAGTTATTTTTGAATCTAAGTCAATATTTTGATTTGTGACACTTGTTTCAAGATCATTCAAATATATATGGTCAATATTTAACGGTGTATCAAATATTACATGACTAGTTAAATTAGCACTTCCAAAGCAAAGATCCATAATATTTAAGCTGTTACTTAGACTTAATTTGGAGAGATGAATTAACTCTTTAATAAATAATGCTGATTCGCTTGCTTTTTTTGAATCTATATAAAAATATTTACTACCTAAGGGTTTGGGGTCATTTGGATTTTCTTTTGTATTGTTGAAGTTTTCTATTTGTTTATAAATGCTTTCTTTGCTCATCATTTTCTCCAATATATTTCATTAAATGTTTTATGCAAAAGTACTTCATCAATTTTCGCTGTTAAATCACTAATCTTTTCAAAATTGTTAAATTTTTTAGATATATCATCAAAAATACAATTCCAAAATTCAACAAGAATTTTTTGTGTTTCAAATGAATTAACTTTTTTATGAAATGGCACTACTATTTGAATACCAAATTTTGGTAAATCTTTTGGAGTTGGGCGATTTTCACGATTCATATTATATTTGGCTCTCATATTATTAATTTGATTTAGAATAAATAAACTATAAAATTTAATATCATTAGAAAATGATATTACAGTTCTTTCTTGATTTATAAAATACTTATCATAATGAATAAAAAAATTTCTACCAGCAGAACCATCACCGTTATTTGCAAATGAAATATCTGGGTTTTCTTTATTTGGAATGAATATTTTACCTGGATAATTTAATTCACTAACTTTACAAAGGTACTCAGAAGCACCAGAATAAACAGGAAAACCATTTGTTTCTGCATTTTGTAATATTAAATCTTGATTTTTTTCCAATTTCTTTGGAGACAATAAATCAGCCTTTTTAATATCAAAAAAATCTATTTTTTCAAAAGTTATTTCATCTAATTTAATTTCATATCCACTTCTTTTAGCAAACTCATTAAAGCTTTTGACTAAAGTATCATCATGCCTAAATGTAGCAGGGACTAAAGTATTTTTAATTTTTTTAAATATAGGTTGTTGTTGATTCATAGTTTTTCTAAAAACATCAGTATAATTTATTTTCCAAAATTCTAAAAATGCAACTAGAGCTCTTTGAATATCAATTGATTTATACTTTTCACTATAATCTTGCGGGATAGGTATATATTGAGTATCAAAAAAATCTACGGGAACTCTTTTTAAGCCACCTGCACCACGCATTATTTTTTGTGCTCTTTTTCTAAAAAAATCTGCTCTAAACAATAGCCACAATAGTTCAGGTATAAAATTTTTGCATCTAAAAACATGATATTCACTTGAGCCAAAACCTATTCCATTTGTTAAGTTTTTAGCAATAGCAAAATTACCATTTTCCATAGAAGGAGTAACTTTTGTAAAAATCACATCATTCTCTTTAAAATATGTGTAACCATTATAAACTTCAATTATTTTTCTAGTTACAGAAGAGTCCATTATGCCTTTTTGTGCATCTATTTTCTCTAATGGGACAAATGACACATCTATATTTGAGTTTTTTAAAGAAATATCTATCTCGCTTTTTTTTGGATTTATTTCAAAAAATGTGTTATCAGACAAAGAGATTTTCTTAAACTCAACTCTTTCAATATCTAAATCAAGATATTCACCAGACTTATTTTGAAACTCTTTATACTTATCGATAACCTGACTATCTAAAGTACCTATCATCTATTTTGTCCCAAACAATGGATTATTTTGAAACTCATTACACATCTCTTTCATGATAGAATTGAGTTCATTTGTAAGATCATCAAAGCTTAACTCTTCCGTGTCATCTTTGAAACCTATCTCATTTGATATATTTATCTCATATATATCTTTTGAATTTATAAATTTTGATTTATATTTAAACTCTTTTTTACTGTTGATAAGAGTGGCAAGTCTGCGAATATTTTTTACGCTATACGTATTTTTCATCTTATCTTTTGCTTGAGGATGTGGTGAAAAAAGCTCTTCCTCTTTTGTGTCTGCTTTTACTATTGTGATTTTTTCGCTTGGATCACTATCCAAAAACCATATATGCGAACTTATATCTGTATTAGTAAACATTGCATTTGGTTGCTCAAGTACAGCACTTACAAAACCTGTACCAAATATAGCTTTTCGTATCATTGCTTCACTGCTTGTGGCACTACCTGTACTTATAAGCGTAGAAGAGCTGATTATCGCTGCATGAGCATGTTTGTTTCTTCTTTTTTCTGACTTCATCAGATTTATTATGTGTTGCATAAACAAAAATTGCCCATCAGATTTTTTAGGAGTTACTACTTTGTTCTTTTCATCTTTGACTACAAAAAAATCACTTTTTTTGCTGTTCATATTTTGTACTATTTCATCATAGTTATGCTTCCAATCCACGCCGAATGGTGGGTTTGCTATGATGAAGTCGAAGCTTGTATCTCCATTGATTCCATTAGCAAAAGCAGGATTAGTTAAGGTATTGCCATAAGCTATCGTATTTTTAATACCTTGTGATTTTCCATCAAGAGAACTTATTTCTAAAAATATTTTTGCTAAAAGCCAAGTTTGCCCGTGTAACTCTTGTCCATAAACCTCAATATTTTCTATTTTATTTTTATTATAAAAGTAGTGTGCTGATTCCATAAGCATACTAGCCGTCCCACAAGTAGGGTCGTAAATGGCAAGCTTATCATAGCCCTCAGCTTCAAACTTAGAAACCTCACACATAAGATGCACGATAGATTTTTGAGTGAAATGTTGCCCTGTTAAATCACCACTAAGTTTTTTCATTCTTGAAATAGTAGCTTCATACAAGTCTTTGTACTGTTCTTTTGGATAGTCTCTAAAATTTGCCTTATATGTGTAAATGTCAAGTACATTTTCAAGATAATTATTAGGTAGCTCTTGAATGTATCTTTCAAGTTCAAATGTTTTAAAATGATTTAAATAGGTCAAAATATTTTTAGAGGTATCTGGATTATATTTGCTCTCTTGTGTGAAATAATTTAGATTTTGCCCAAGCTTTTCTATATTTTTTATAATATTTAGAAAAGTTTTTTTTGTTTCACCCAAGTCATATTTAGCAAATATTGCATGATCCAAGCCAAAATTATTATTATATTCAAAAGTGAACATAAGCTTGTCATTGTCAATTAGAAGTTTTAAAGCCATAAAAGCCATGATTCTTTGATCATAAGTAGATTCATTAATCCCTATATCCCTAAGGATATCAGAATAAGCCCAGTAGTAATCGCATAGACTTTTTTCAAGAATTTTAGTTCTGTTTGGCATCATTGTCATGTTAACTCCTTTGGTATTCTATCCAAAAATATTTTATATAAAAGAAGAGTATAGAAAATATTTTAAAATTCAAAAATTTATTGCAATTTGTCATATTTTTAAAACTCTTGACAAACAATGCTAATATATAATATTATACACAAAAAATATTTAGTTGTCAAGGATTAATTATATTGTTAAACACTGAATTTAAGCGGAATAGACACTCATTTTATAACCTTAATTATTATTTAGTTGTAAGTATATTTGAGGATAAAAAAATTATATATGATGCACTAGAAGAAAATCTAAAAAATATCATATTACAAAATATCGACAAGCATAAATGTGAGCTTATAGACATCACAATAGAGGAGCAGTCAAAAGTTATAATTCATTTTAGTGCTCCTCCTCATATAAAGCTATCTTCATTTGTAAACAATCTAAAAACCGTGTCTAGTAGGTTAATAAGGAGAGACTTTAAATCTTTGCTTGAAAGAAAAGATATGGGGGCTCATTTTTGGGATATGGAATATCATATTTACACTTGAAGTAGTGGTATTATGATTGTTGAATGAAATTTTTCAAATCATTATCATTGCTCCCGAAATTGCATCCAAACAGTCTTGTTAGGTTCGCTTTATTGACATCTTTACCAATAGACTTTAAATATTCTTCTGCATGTTCCACTTCTTCTTTGGTTACGGTCATGCTATGTGGCAAATACCGAGGTGTGATTTCATTGACACCTTTTTCATACCAAAACGGTATATCTGACATTTTTGTTGTCAAGTCGTGATATGTAAGCTTGTTTGCTTGGATATAGACTTTTAAATTGTGTGGAAAATTTTCAAAAATATACATAATCAACCCAAAAAGCGCTGATTGTGCTTTTGCATCTACTTTTTTAAATATAGGATGGTTGACTTTTTGTTGTTTTGCATCTTTTATGAGTGAAAATAACGGATGTTTTTTTATAAATTGATGTTTACCGTTTAGAAGTATAAGCTTGGATAGTTTTGAAAACACTTCGAAAAATAAAAAAGAGTAGATAGAAGTTTCGCCAAGCTGAATATAGCCGTTTTCTATAGTTTTAAAAATCTTGTTTTGATAGTCAAGACTTGAAATATACTTTTTATGAATTGGCAATTTTCTTCCTTTTTTCAGTTCAAATTCACAGTGGTGGCAGTATGTGTATGGTAGCTTATTTTTATACATCTGCGAGATATCGAGTTTTGTTTCGCAAGAAGGACAATGTTCGTATAAACGGCATTGATGTTTATGACAAATATTGTAAAAAACAACCCGCCATTTTTTTCTAAAGTAGGGTACTTTATCTTCACGCAGGCAGATGGGACAATATTTTTGATGGGTAAAAAATGTAGCCGGATTATTCTCATAGATATTTTCTTGAATATATCCAGAGTAAGTCGTTAGCATTAGGGAACGGATATCTATTTTGTGATGACTTTTTTCTTCAATGATTTTGATCATCTCTGGATCTAAAGTAAGATCGCTTTGGGAAAGAAAAAAAGAGTGGTGTCTGTAGTTTAGATATTGGTTAGTGAAGGTATGCGGATGCGTTTTGTGGGCATAGGCTGTGCGGACTATCCAGGAGGAAAGCAGTTCATCTTCAAGCGGCAGAGGGATGATTACAAAGTTTTCATTTTTTAGTTCCGGAAAGTTTATCTTTTTGATCATATATCTTTGAGATTCATAGTCTTATGAATATTTTGCAGAGTATTAAATCCACACTCTTTTATCTCGTTGATGGTAACTCTCTCGCTGCCAGTTTTTATTGCATATACGGCAGCAGCTTTGATCAGGTTTACAATCTCCCCGATATATCCGTTGCATAGCTCAAGAATCTCTTGTGCATCATCCTTGTTGATGATAGTAGATTGTTTTTTGAGTGGCAGTTTGCTTATTGTAGTGGCTAATAGACTTATATAATCTTTATCCATCTTCCATTTAGTTAGATATTCCGGTCTGTATCTACTGCTGATTTGGTCCTCTGTATTGACAGCACGCAAAGCCTCTTTAACGCCTGCCAAAATTACGGGCATTTTTAGCTTGCTGCTTAAATCTCTTATGGCACTCATTATCTGCTTTTGTCGTGCAGGTGAACCATTTAGTATGTTATGAATCTCATCAATAACTAGGACTCTGACACTTAAGGCTTTAAGGTAGTACTCTACGAGTTTGGCTTTTACATCCAAGGAGTCTCGTGTTTTATAGGGTATATTCAACTGCTCCAAGATAATACTGTAGAGTCTGCTTTCGCTTGGTTCTGTTGGTGAGATGACATATAAAACAGGTCTGCCAATGCCTGTGTATTTATCAAAGAAGTCATCTGCAATCCAATCAGGCTGTTCGCCATCGATATTGTAATCGTAGGGCGGATGCTTCTCTAAAAACTGCTTGAGCAGAGATGTCTTTCCGTTGTTGCTCCCGCCAACAAGCAAGATGCTAATGTACCTGGTCTTGCCATATCCAAAATCGTAAATATCTTCCATCTTTTCTAAGATGTTTTGAGCGATAGGATAGTCAATCCAATACTCTTCATTGATATATTTGATCCTCTCTTCATCAGAGCTGCCAAGTATTTTTTTTGTTTCTTCTGTCAGTTCAATATTCATACGCTACTCTTTAATGTGAAAAGTTTCTATGTTGTCAAAGAGGTCATGAAAAACGTCATCAGTTGGCTTTGTATTTTTTTCTTTTACAACTTGACTCTCTGTTTTGCTTTTTGACTTGATGTCGCTCATTTTAGGTGCTTTGCTTTTTCTCATTTTATGTTTGGCTGTTTTCTCTTTTGCCTGTTTTTCTATATGTGTGAGCCGTTCGTAAGCATCAAAGAGATCATCTTCGTTTGTATCTTTGATGCTATTCTCTTTTAGATATCTCTTGGCTGCATACAGATCCCATACGGTCATATCTGGAGCATGAAGCTTTCTGTAGCTTAACTCAAAATACTCTTTGAGCTCTGGATCAAAGAAATAAAGTTTTTGGATGCTAAGTGGGTCTCTTTTGACTTTAAACTTTAGCTTATTGCCTTGCTCATCATCCCTGTTTATCCAAGTTCTCAGAACATCCGAATAGTACGTAATGCCATCAAGTGTGATACCGTCTTTTTGAACGGTTCGGTAAAATGCAGGCAAGAGAGCGATTTTAATCGTCTCTTGATCTTCTACAATCGGCGGCAAGCCTGTACCCGGATTCTCATCATCGCCAAAGATACCTAAACTGTATTTTTGTCTTGGTGTCATGCCTATTCCATGATGTACACGGTTATGATAAACATTGACGATAAACTCAGTGAGCCACTTTGTTATCTCATCAAGGGTAAAAGTTGCGTTTTTGATGGAATCATACTCAGCTTTTTCGGATATATTAGAAAATGTAGTACCTGGTAAATTATGAATCTCTTTGTTTATGGTCCCAAAAACCCTCTCTACGTGGCTCCCATATTGTGGTCTTCCGACCGGTCTTCGAACCATAGTCATGCCAAATTCGTCACAGACTCTTTGCATGTCAAGCCCAATTAAATCTTTTCCGTTATCAACGGCATATTTGGAAGGAATCCCGTATATTTCCCATTCGCCTTGAACTTCGTATTTTTTTAGAAAATCATCTTTTGGTAAAAAAGCATTATAGAGACATTGGCTCACACTGAAGTATCCAGGTGCTTGCAAAGAGAGATAGAATCCTGCAACCATTCTTGAATACACGTCAATTGCAAGTGTCAAATAAGGTCTGCCAAGAGGTTTTCTTGAGTGAGAGTCAACGAGTATGATATCAAGCGGAGTATGGTCGATCTGATACACTTCCAAAGGAGAGTCTCCCTCTGGATATTCCCCTTCAAAATTTCCATATTTTTCATTTGCTTTTTTTGCACTAAAGCGTTTTTTCAGAGCGAATTTAGGATCGATTATTTTTATTCTATTGCGGACAGTGTTTTCATGTGGAGCGGTTATGTTGAGCTTCTTGCATTCTGCTTTAATTGTGTTGAAGATTTTAGGAAAACCGATTCTTTGTTTGGTAAGATATAGTTCTTCTATAACATCTTCAATGATCTTATTAGTCAAAGGCTCTATGCGACTTCCTTTTTTACCGCGCTTATGTTTGCTTGAGATAAGTGAACTGATTTTTTCTGATTCTTCATAGGTCTTTATCCAACGATAGACTGTCATAGCGGTCACATTGTATTTAGCAGCTACCTCTTCAACTTCGTCACGTGACTTTTTTCTAAAGACGAGCTCTTTAATAGCATCGTATTTCTTTTTTGCCCCACTCCACTCTTCTTCCGTGTAACTGTCTAGCTGAGTTTTTTCCTCTTGAGGCTTTGAGGATAGATCTTGTATTTTTACATTGATAATTTCAGCTTGATTATCTGTTGGAGCTATGGATAGAGTGTGAAAATTGACAGCTTTTAATATGATATGCTCAACGTTATTGTAAAAGACTTTGGAACCGATTGAGAGGTCTAGTTTACTCATGACTTGCTCCTTTTGCGATAAGAGATGACATAGTGATCTTTTGATTCATATTTATCAAGGCAGGGTTTTTGAATATCTCATGCCAAAGATAGGGAAGGATTTGCAATTGTTCAGTTTGATTGGTTGATAAAAGTTCTAAAAATGATTTGATAGAAATGGGCTCAGAAAGCTTATTGATATTCTCTAGTACTTTATTGGTCATAGTTTGACTTTCAGAGATAAAAGCATTTTTATAGAGAAAAATACAGTTTTTGAAATATATTTGGTCTATTTGTGCATCTGTAAATGTTTCAAAGGGAAGTGACATTTGTCGGGAAATCTCTTCTTTTAAAACAGATATCTTATGTTGTAGCTCTTGATCTGAGTCTATATCACTTTGGTATTTAACTTCAAAGATTTTTTTTGAGCCATCTTTATATATCACTAGTACATCAGGGGTATATCTTGTGTTTTTTGCTTTTAGCTTGTATTTGATTTTCAGTGGCTGCTCTTCAAACGAAACAACATCTTTATCAAACTCTAACAACATGAAAAAATCTCTTTCCAAGATTGATTCAAAAGCCAACTGCTTGTTGTTTTTATAACTTTTAAAATATCCGACACAAGAGATGTAACTTTTCTTTATTTTTCTGACTGCCATATAAAAATTATATCAAAATAAAAAATAATTTTAAATGTAAATTTAATAACATTAGTTATTATAAAAATAAATATATTAATCTTTATAAATATATTTTGTAACATTAGTTTATATATTTTTGGAAATAATTTTGACCTGAAGCATAATATAAGTAGTTGCTAAATGCTATTATGGTACAAATATTTATGATAAAAAGTATTTAAAGTGTGAGCAAATGCAAAGGACAATTATCATTAAATACAAATTAATATGGCAAATTCAAATAGTTTAAAATTTTTTTATACCTTCTTCATATCAGTTTAGGTAGAATTAATCACAAAACATATCTTATTTCATCTATGTTAAAGGGATAAAAATGGCTTTACAACTCAATGCAGAACAAAAATATATATTAAAAATTTTTGGTGATAGAACCAAATATATTATTCCTCCATATCAAAGAGCTTATTCTTGGACTGAAAGTGAATGTGAAGAACTTTTTGAGGATTTAAAAACAGCATTTCAGAAAAATAAATCAGAAGGCTATTTTATTGGCAATCTTGTACTTGCAACATCTGTCAGGGATGAATTTGAGGTTATAGATGGACAGCAACGTTTAACAACATTGATTATGTTTCTAAAAGTTTTATGGGCTTTTGATGCAAACAATAGAAAACTCAAAAATACAATTTGGATATTAGATGATAGAACAGATGCAATCATAGAGCAAAGAGTCAAAACAAATATTTTTATAGAAAGGGATTCACAATCTTTTAATGAAGTATTAAGTGAAAATTATCAATATCAAAAGCCAAAAGATAAAAAAGATAAATTTAAAACAAATATCTATTTTTTCTATGAAAAAGTCAAAAATTTAATTTATCAAGATGGGAACGATATAAAAGATTTTATAGATTTTATTCTTTATGATGTTTCATTGCTCCCCATTTTTTCAGAAGGTGAAAATACTGCTAAAGCGAGAGAAAAAGCTTTGAAAATTTTTGAAACTATGAACAATAGAGGGATGCCGCTTGATGATAGTGATATTTTTAAATCAAATCTCTACTATATGGCAAACAGAGATGAAGAACAGGATACTTTTGTGGAACTTTGGAAATCTTTCGATGAACGATGTGAAGCGACAGATGACAAGCTCAAACTTAGAGCGTTTAAGATTTATTCATATATTATAAGAGGTGAGCAAGGGATTAAGAGCTCAGAAATAGGGCTACGAGATTTTTTTGAAAAAATGGAATATTCACCGTTTAAAAAGAAAACATATAAAGAAATTTTAAATGATTTAAGTCGTATCGTTGATGCTGTTGAATTTTTTGAATCAAGGAAACAACAAGCTGATAATGAACTTGCAAAATGGTTTCAACTTATAGATTTGTACACCAATGCTTATCCAAAAGATGCAATAATAGTCTATTTAGTTCAAAATGATTTAAACAGTAATAACAATACTGTAGTTAAGTTTGCCCAATCACTTGTAAGACAATCGTATGCAAAAGGTTCTACGACTTACATTAAGAATGATATGTATGATTTAACGATTAAAATTATGTACAACAAATGGGAAGTATTTTATGATAAAGATTATATTTGTCCAGATGGTTTTGGTAGATTGTATAGAGGGTTTGAACTTTTAGAAAAGTATTTAGATCCAAATCAACTTTCAATATACCCTTATAAATTAAAACGAAGGATGAGTGACACTCCAAGTAAAGAGTCTTGCAACCTTTACAAACAGTTTTTTAGAGGCGAATAATGAAAATTCAAACAGCCGAACTTAAATATTTTAAATTTCATAAAGATTTAACTGTTGATTTTGATGGGAAGAGTTTACTGATTTATGGTGAAAATGGAACAGGAAAAAGTTCTATTTATGAGGCTTTATACTCAAATTTTTATCATCAAAAAAGGTTAGATAAAAATATTGCTTCAAACATACAAGAAACGTATAGATCGAGAGGATGTGAAACAGAAAATTTAGAAGTTAATATTAGCTTTGATGCAGGCAAAGAGTTAAACCGTATCACAGATGAACTTTCTGATTTTAATGTCATGAGAGTAGAAAAAACTGGAAACCAAGCATTTTTCAATTCTATAGAACCAACTATTTACTTTGCGAATGAAAAAGTACTAAATAGGCTTACAAAAGAAAATTTTTACATTGCACTAAATGAGACGCTATTTGAAGATTTTCCGCAGATGAAAAGTCCTTATGCAGGTGCTGATGAAAATCATCATTTTAAGCGCTATGCTCAATTTAGCAATCTAGACACGTTAAAAAAAAAGATAATTGATAAAATTGGCAATGATGATGTTGATGCAGTTAGGACTGAGTTTGAAGATATACTTAAGTCAGAGAACGAATTATTGCAGTTTGTATTTGGACATTTTTTTCCAACTAAAGAAATTAATAAAATTATTAAAAAATTTGATGAAACATTTGAAATTTCCTTTGTAATTACGCCTGCACAATCTGGAAATAGTGAAGTTTTAGAGTTTAATCCACCTACCATAAAAATAAAAATTGATGATATCGAATATGATGGAAAACTTTCACACCATTTCAATGAAGCCAAACTCAAACTTATCGGTGTGGCTATCTATTTTGCTCTTGCTAAAAAATATGAAGCTGAAAATGGTGGATTTAAACTTTTGGTATTAGATGATTTTTTGACGTCCCTTGATATGGCGAATCGAAAATTGATTATGAAGTATATTTTAGAAGAGTTCCAAGATTATCAAAAGCTTATTTTGACCCATAATTTACAGTTTTTTAATATGGCAAGAAAATTGATCAATTTAGATAGTGAAGAAGCTAATCAATGGAAAGTACAAAAACTTTTTGTACACGATCATCAAGCCTTTTTGTACGATAAAGATATTAGCTATTTAACAGATGCAAAGGGTAGCCTTTCAACTGGTGATGAATACTCTGCTGGGAATTTTATACGAAAAGAGTTTGAGAGAATTATTACAGAATTTGAACAACTTTTAGAGTTGGGGAGAGTGGAGGAGTTACAAAAAATTATAGATACTTTAAAATCTGAAGACAAGCATTATATTCGGTCGCACAAAGTAACAAATCGTTTTTATCAGAGTGTGCAAAAAATTTTGGATGATTCTACAAAAAATGAACAAGTTAAAATTAATTGTATTAAATCTTCATTTAACCCATTAAACAAAACAGAAATTGAGTTTACTGAAAAAATTCAAAATGCTGACGGGACAATTTCTAACGAAACAATTAAAGCTCTAATTAAACGAGGTGAGTTTTATAAAAACTTCATCTTAAATCCAACATCACATGATGATGCTAATGCTGAGATATATAAAAAAGAGTGTGAAAATGCCATCAATATTTTACAGTTCTTAAACAAAATTATCACTAATTTAAAAGGTACAAAATATGAATAAATTTTGGCTTCTATGATTCTTTTTTTTAATTAAGCCGAAAATGCTTAATTGTCTACGAGTAACATTAGTTCTTGTAAATGACAACTAAAGCTCCAACCAAGCTATTTCTAAAGCTTTTAAAGCTAAATTTGAGCTAAATTAAAGCTGTAATGAAGCTTTCCAAAAACTTTTTCTTTTCCCTTGTAATACTCTATACTAT
>Ga0265293_10000966_pt1 | contig 65593 bp, 59 predicted proteins | sample Munlanlewell138R_FD_192505 | JGI IMG/M metagenome (GOLD analysis project Ga0265293, IMG submission 192505) | Leachate microbial communities from a municipal landfill in Southern Ontario, Canada - Leachate well 138R | ecosystem: Engineered > Solid waste > Landfill > Unclassified | place: Canada... | reverse complement strand
GATCTTCTGGAATATTAAAATTATTTTCTTCAATAAACTCGAAGGTTGCTCCTAAGTTATTAAGTTCTGTTGTTATTTGTGATCTTGTTAGACCGTTTAATACCGGTAATTGTACTTTATTGCTTTTACCATTACCACAAGCAACTAATGTTATTGTAAGCAATATAATAACTAAGGTGCTATAAACTCTTTTTAGCATTTTATAAACCTCTTTTCTTTGCTTCTTGTGTAAATATTATAACATATTTAGCATGATTCTTTGTTATATAATGATTTATATAATAAGCTTGTGTATAGATACATTGAAAATAAAAGACTTGGTTCTTACAAATGTAAGTTCCAAGTCTTTTTGTTGTGTTACTCTGTGAAATTATTGTTAGTTAAACATTAAGACGGTATATATGTGATTTTGATTTGTAATATATAAATTTGTGCTGTCCCTATATTTTCGATACTAAATGTATCTACATCTAGCTCTTCATAACTTAGTGTGCTGTTTGCTGTTAATGCACCTTCAAATTGTATATCTGTACCAGTCATAATTTTTGCACTTGTAACAGTTGCACCAAACACAAACTCAACATTTGTAATTGTGTATCCTTCAGCAATAGAAATAGATAGTGTATTACCAAAATCAGTGGCATTATATAATCTAATTTGTCCTGCTGTATTTAAGCCTATATGTAATGGGTTGGGACTTCTTTCAATACTTGTGACCGTAAAAATAGTTTCATCCAATCCAAGTGTTTCTGCGTTGTTGCCTGCCTTCATATTAGTAGTAGAACCTCCCGGATACTCTGCAGTAATTTCAATTGGATCATTTTCCTCTTCACCTGCTACTTTTAATACAACTTCAAACACTTTGGTATCTGTTTCTTCACCTAATGTCAAGGTAGCTGTTAAAGTTACTGTAACTTCGCCTTCTTCAGGAATAACTAATTTACCATCAACTAAGTTGGCTTCTGGATCTGCTGTCCAAGTTATAGTTGAACCCTTTGCTCCTAAAACTGGTAAAGTAAATTCTGTTGTGTATGTTTCAAGTAGTATTAAAGCAGCTTTATCAAGTGCTACTTTTTGTTCGTCTGTTAACGGAACAAACACAACTTCTTCAACTGTATAAGGAACTAATTGTGCTCCATTATACCACCCTACATAGATTCCAACTACAGAAACAGTTTGTCCAACTTCTGCTGTTAATAAATGAGCATTTATTGGGTTAGTTGATTGGCTTGAGCTTGATCTAATAGTAATATCAACTTCATCTACTGTGACCACCAAACTTTGCCCGTTAGCTGAAACACTCTTAACTACTGCTTCAAAACTAATTCTTAAGCTTTGGTAATCTACATCTAAAACTTCTAAATCAGTAACTACAATTGGATCTGGTACTGCTATTACTTCTTCGCTCGGTGTGTAAATTGCTCCTACTGGATCAATTTGGAATAATCCATTGAAAATTGCCAATTTACCAACAACTTCATAAACATCTCCAACTGCAAGAGTTTCAATTGCTGCTCTATATAATAGGATAGCTCCTGTCTCATCTTGGATATATACGTAATCACGGTTTCCATAAGAAGTAAACTCGGTAAATCCCGTTACTACTCCTGTAATCTTAACCCAAGTACCTGCTGTTGCTTGTTTAACTTCTGCTATGGTTAATTCTTCTACTGCAACCCATTGTGCAACTAAAACAATATCTTCAGTTACTAGTTCTTCGAAATTGTATAAATCTGTTTCACCCTCAAGCGCCCATCCTAAGAAGTTAAATCCTGCTCTTGTTGGATTGGTTGGTGCTTTAACTGCTGTGCCAGATTCTATTACGGTTTCAGAGTAAACCTCTTCTTCTGATAAGAATGAAATTGTTACAGGATTTTCATATACTACTACTTCACGGTACAATTTCAAGTCATCAAGAACTGCCGCTTGTGTAGTGTTTCCTGAGGCCGCATCTTCAGCGATGTAGCTAATTCTATATTCAGCAGCTCCAAATTCTGTATCAACATAAATTGTTACATACTCTTCAAATTTCAAGGTTGTCTTTAACTCAATTGTTTTAATAACTTTCCAAGTTTCACCGTCAAGAACTTCGACTGTAAAGCGTGGGTTTGCTAGTGTCTTAATCTTTTCAAATGATGGAGTACCTCCGCCATAGGACCAAGCAGCTAGAGCAAATGAAATTCTGTTTAAACCTTCATATTCTTCTCCACTGAAATCAAAGATTGCATATGCTCTATTTACTGTATTAATTGGGGCAAAAACCAACATTGGTTCGTTATCAGTATGTGGTGCAAATCCTGAAACGTTGATTTGAACACGATCTTTACTGATTGTAATTCCTTCAAACTCTAGCGTTCCTTGGCTGTACCCAGTTTGAGCAATAGACCCAAATGTAAAGTGACTGTAAACTTCAATTTCTACCCAGCCAGCATATAATATTAAGTCTTCTTCAACTGCTGCTTCAAGATCCCATTCTTGTGTGAGTTCTTCATCTGTAAACCAGCCTGTGAAGATAAATAATTCTTTAAACATTGGAGGATATTCTAAAATAATTCTTCCTTCAACGACTTCGATAGCCTCAACTTCTTCTTCGCCATCCATAAATATTACGTCAAATCTTTCAAGGCTTGGATCTGCTTCTAATGTAACTTGACCTGAAACATAATATCCAATTTGTGGGTTATTACTTGTCCATCCAAGTGGTGCGTCAATAACATTAATGATATCACCGACCACTGCTGTAGCTAATACGTTAACTCCACCTGTTAATGCAACTCTTGAATCCCATCTAATAACAATAGATTTTTCACCTAATGTAATTGTTACTGCTACGTTATTATATTGATCAATGCTAACATTAGTAACTGTTCCATCAACAATTGATACTAATTTACTTTGATGAGGTAATAGCACTTCTGCAGTCCAAGCTAATTCTGTAATATCAACTTTTTCGATATGAGCTTGTTCAGTAGTTATAACCACGTCAACGATATTTTGAATCTGTTCTAATCCTCCATAGGAGGTTCTTGATCCTTCAAGAATTACAACTTGTCCAATTGCTCCTTTAATTAGGTCTGCAATATCAGATGAAGTTGCGCCACCAATAAATATTGCTATTGCTCCAGTTTCATCATGAAGAACAACAGTGTTATTGGCACTAAATCCAACGATTGTACCTTTAACCTTAATGTTATCCGTATGTTCTATCTCTAGAGCTTCTTCAACGGTAAGTATTGGTAATTCGCCAACCATTACCGTTATTTCAAGTGTGTCTTCTTCTTCACCCATAGAAATTACAGCTGTTAATTTAACTGCAATTCTTTCGCCTGCAACTGGTGTAACTGTGCCATCTGTTGAAATAACATCTTCATTATCAGATGTCCAAACAATTTCGGTTCCTAATAATTCTGATGGTAATGAAATTGTTCCAGCAGCTGGGAATTGTCTTGGGGTTGTCATATCTAGGGATTGTTTAACCGCTGCAACTGCTTGTGCATCAGTCATTTCATGAATGATTATATCTTCAATTTCGCCTAAGAATGCTACGTTATAAATGTTACGATCATCTCTTAATCCGTATAATACTACATCAATTGTTACTGTTAGTCCGTTTAACGGAATTAAAGCATTTTTGTTTGATGTGTAGTACACAACAACACCTAAATTGTTATATGGTGTCTTTGGACTTGAGTTTGCATCAATATCTGTGAAATCGCCATCATAATCAACATCTAACAAGAATACCCCATAGTCATCAAGTGTGCTCTTAACATAAATCTTGGCATCAAGTGTTAAGTATTCCATGTGTATCATGTTTGTCAGTGAATAAGTTGGCATTTCTTCTGGTAATAAATCCGTTAGATGTTCAACAACAGTTGGTTCTACTGTTACTGGATCGCCTTCTTTTTCAATCAATATGGTTGGTTGACGACTAAACGCTGAGCCAGTTCCGTTGATCTGAGTTACACCAAAGTAGTATGCTAAATTACCAATAACATCATATAGTTTGCCTTGTTCAGCATTACGATATGCGTTACTGCTACTACCAAATGCAAAGAATACGCTTCCTTCACTATCAACGAACATTAATCCATCATCCATACGTCCAATAACTGAGACGTTGAAAATCTTAACATATCTGCGTTCTGCTTCGCCATCGATATCATCTAGGAAGTAAGCTTCAGCTTCTAAGAAAGTATCAAACTCTTCATATGGTTCAGATTCTGCTAAAACTCTAATTTGGATTGTTTTTGTTGTTGTTTGATTCTCAAATGTAATTGTTGCTGTTAAAGTAACAATTACGTCCGGATCTTCTAAACCAGGTCTAGTTACAACACCTGCGTTAGAAATGTGACTAGTGTCTGATGAAACCCATGTAACACTAGTGGTATATAATTCACCATGAACACCTTCAACAACAATAGCAGTGGGAAGCGTGATGTTTTCAACAACTTCGTTTGAAGCTAAAATTAATTGAGTATGTGCTTGGCTTAATACAGCCGCAATAGGCATCACTTGGATAGCAATTACGTCAACGATAAATTCTTTTTCCAAACTACCAATATAGGCAGTTAAGATTACTCTAACGTTGTTTTCACCGTATGCTGGTCTTGTTACTGTACCAGCTACATTAATTGCTGTTGATGATGATTCCCAGTTTACAGCCATACCTAATGAAGTTGTCGGTAGTACAACGTTTTGAGTTGTAGTATAAATACCGTCTTCTTCCTCTAAGTCTTCACCAGTAATTTCAAGTGCATCAAGTGCTTCTTGTGGGGTTGTTACCACTGGAGCCTTAATCACTTTAACAATAAACTCTTTTGTATCATCTTCCTCACCCTTTGTCAAGGTTGCGGTCAAGGTTACAACAGTGTCTACTGCTGGTCTTGTTACATCACCAGTTATCGATACCACTTGTGGATGTGAAGATGTCCAAGTAATTGTGACTTCTTTTAATCCTGTAGTTGGTAAGGTCAACTTCTGTGTAACGCTGTTCTCGTTATCGGCACCCGTATACCCGATTGTTAATGCTTCTTTTGCTTCTGCAACGTCAGCTTCATCGGTATTTTTCTTACAGGCAGCAACAACAAATACCATAGTTAATGTTAGTATTGCTACTAGCAAAAACCTAAATACTTTTGCCTTCCCTTTCATTTTTTTACCTCCGTTTTTGTTATAAATCTTTCATAACCCATTTTGTTTTATCTATCTAAAATAAATCCTTGTTACCTTAATTGGAGCCTAAACTTGATTCACTATAGGCTCGATCTAACGCTACCTGAATGTTTCCATCCCCAGTAATAATCATTTGGAACGCCAGTCCAACTTCGGTTCTTGCTCTTGATGATCCGACAAAGGCTGGGTCAAAGAAGAAATAATCTCTTTGCTCATTTGCGGCCTTAGCTGATAATGCATTCGCTTTTTGAAGTGCTGTCATGTTTGGTAGGGTTTGATTTAAGAACTGAACATATCTATCGCTTGTAAATCCGCTTTCTCTAACTGGGAAATATCCTGTAGCGATTGCGAAATCAACTGTGACGTCTGTTCTCATTAAATATTTAAGGAATAGCCAGGAAACTAGTTTTTGTTCTCTTGTTCCTGAATCAGTTAAGCTAATGTTTGTTCCTTGCTGAATGACTGCTCTATCTTGAGGTCTATCACCATTATATGGAATTGGTGCAACGCCTAACTCAAATTTCTCTGCCCCTGCTGGTAATCCTTCAATTGCATTTTGGTTGTGACGAACACCTGCAGATGAAGAAATTGCAAATGCAACTTTTTGTTGTGAAAATGGGGTTGTTGCATATTCTTGATCCCAGAAGTCTGGTGTAACAAAAACATCTCTATGATCCTTTACAAACTGCATAGCTGCAAACGTATTAGCGTTTGTATGCCATAAATACTGACCACGATATGTTTGTGGGTTGATTGCTGTGTATGCACCATTAAACTGACGTGTAAATGTAATAAATCCATTACCGTTTGAGTCATATGCACCAGCTTTGACCAGATTAGGCTCAGTTGGGTTCTTTAATTGTCCATATTCGATTAATACATCTGCAATGGCGAACCATTCCTGCCATGTTTTAGGTAAATCTTCAGGATCAGTAATACCTGCATATTCTAAAGCACTCTTGTTGTAAATCAATACTTCGGTTGATTTGTTGAATGGCAATGAATAATACGTTCCGCCGCTTAAGTATTGTTGATTTTCTAGACGATATGATTCTAGGATATCACTTAATGCATCAGCACCATGTAATCCGTAGACTTCATGTTCGATATATGGATTTAGGTTTAGGATTGCTCCACCATTCAAATACTCAGCAACATGGTCTGGGTAACCTTGAATCATGTTTGGTAAGTCCCTTTCAATGATCGCGTTACTCATATTTGCCTTAAGTGTATCATAGCTGCCTGTTCCATTTGGAATAGTAACTGTAAAATCATACCCCAACGCTTGATATTCATTTCTAAAGTCTATCGCTGCTTGTCTCATCCAGTTTGTAATATCAGAACCCATCGCATGCCATAAGACAATCTCGACTTTTCCTTGTGGTAATTCGGCGGGAATATCTGGTTGAACTACACGAAGTGTGATCGCAACGTTTGCTTGGATTCCTGCTTCATTGGTTACTCTTAGTCTAACTGTGTAAGTTCCCGGTACTGAAAGACTGTAATGAACGCCTTCTGTATCTCTTATTACAATAGTATCTGTAATATCGGTTTCCTTATCCTCATTTTCCCAAGCAATTACGTTTGCTAGAGGATTCCAAGTTCCGCTACCAACATAGAATGTCTGATTTAAGTTTACTCCTTCAAAAATTGGCGGACGAGCATCTGGATTATCAGATCTAACCGTCAATTCAATTGTTAAAGTAGCTTCTAAACCTTCTTTGTCAGCAACTGTTAAAGTAATTGTGTGGGTTCCTGGGCTGTTATTGGTTTCTTCATCCCACCCTCTTACGATAATCGAATCTGTTAAATTGCCATCACGATCATCGTTAGCGGTTACGCCAGCGAGCGGATCAAAATCATCTCCGGCATCAATTGTGACATATTTAACTCCGTTTGCATCAAAGCCTTCCCCAGTTAATACTGGCGCTTTGTTTGCGATTGTAACACACGCTACTAAAGCCATAGTAGAAAGTACTACAATCAATAAAGAAAATATTTTTTTCATTTTTTCCTCCTCCTTATCCTTTCGTACCACTACGTCCAACACCAGCCAAAATGTATTTTTTCAAACTGAAGAATACAATTAACAATGGCACTGTCACGATTGTCGTAGCAGCTAACTGCAGGTTATACATCGGTCTTTGGTCGGAACCTACACCGATTGAAAAATTTTCGTTTCTTAATGCCACCGAAACTAGTCTGGTCGCATCCGTTCTACCAACTAATTGTGGCCAAATATATGCATCCCATGCACCAATTGAACTTAAGATAATAATTGTAACAATTGTTGGTGCGGCAATAGGAATCATAACTCTTGTTAAATATTTCAGATCACTACAGCCGTCAACCTTAGCTGCTCGGTATAGTGTATCGGGAATTTGTCTAAATGTTTGCCTTAAGAAGAATATATAAAACACACTTGCTGAGAATGGAACAATCAATGCGTAGAATGAATCAATCCATCCAAGTCTACTTACGGTAATATAGTTCGTAATTGTATATAGTTCTCCTGGAATCATCATTGTCATTAATAATAATGAGAAAATAAAATCTTTTCCTTTAAAGTCTAGTCTCGAAAATGCAAATGCTGCTAAAACTGTTGTAATCACCGTGAAAAACATTGTTGTCAATCCGACAAAAACAGTATTTCCAATATATCTTAGGAAGTTAAACTCAGTTAGTGCTATCTTGAAGTTAACCCATTGCATATCCGCTAAACTAACAAAGAATGATGGATTATTTGTCATCGATGAATCAATGTAGGTTTTCAGTGATGTAATGATCATCCAATAAAACGGAATGAAGATGAATAATGCGGTAAAAGAGAGCGTACCGTATGTTAGAATGATTCTAACAATCCTCATTACAACATCTTTTCTTGTAATTTCATCTAATTCATCTTGTGTCTTTTCTCTGTCTTTCGCACTTTCCTTTAACGCAATCAACTCATTCTTATGAGCAACTCGTTCTTGTTTGCGTTTTGCGCGATATTCCTTTAATGCCTTCTTATCTTTTTCTTTAATATCCAAGTATCTATGATATCTAGCAGACTCTTTATTAACAAATAGGAAAGCAATTGCTAGTGTTATCACTTTTAGTTGTGTCAAAAGCCATTTGAATAAGAAGACAATTCCGTGGAAAATAGCAATAAACATCCGAATAATCCGTTTGAATAGTAATCTAATGAATCTTTCTAATTTGATTACTGCATTTCTTAAGGCTCTATATGATGAAATCAGTCCATTATTGAAAGCTTTCCAAGAGTTGATTAAACCTTGTTTCATTCCATATTCGGAAACATATAGTTGAATATGCCTTCCTAAATAGATTCTAATCGCGGCACTAAATGGATTTAAAGTTACAATTTCAAAAAATGATAGTAGATATTGGTGGCGATAGGACCATTCATCAACTTCAATCGTCTTTTTATCAAAGTATCTTTGAAAAGACTTAAATGTCATTGGAATTCCAATAATCAAAAATCCGACTAACAATGAGATAATGATATTCATTGTTGTCTGTGCAATACTTATTCCGAAGATTAAATCATATCTATAATTTACTGGTGGGTTTTCCCAAAGTGCTCTTTCGGGAACAAACAATGCTGTAAATAAATAGATTATCAATGTGATTGCGATTACTACGTATAATAGGTTTATTAAGGAAGCAATCAAATCAAGTTTTTTGATTTTAGGCGTAATTCGTTTCATACTGATTCCCCCCCTATTAATAGTGAACTCTACGCTTACCAACCTGAAGTTGGATAACTGTAAAGAACAAGATAATGACAAATAAAATGATTGATGCAGCTGCAGCTAAGGACATATTACCTGGTTGTCCTGGATTTTCAAGGAAGCTATATACGTAGAAAACAATTGTTCTCATATCAATAAATCCCGTACTTCCTGATGTAATCCGTCCAGTTACACCAACAATCGCAACAACAGATGAATATGTTTTAAATGCTCCAATTAAGGACGTAATTAAAATATAGAAAATCATCGGTGAGATAAGTGGTACTGTTACTCTTCTAAATGTTTTGTATTTCGATGCTCCATCAATTTGAGCTGCTTGATAATATTGCTTATCGATACTCTGGATTCCCGTTAAGAAGACAATGATCTTAAATGCTAATCCATTCCAAATTGTATAAAGCAAGATAACGCTCATTGCATACCAGTAAATTGTTCCAATACCTAACCATGGGATTGGTCCAAATCCTAACCACTTCATGATTGCGTTGGCTAAACTGACCTGTGTGTGCATTGTATGAATGTTTCCACTAAACATATATGCAAACACAAGACCTAATGCAATCGAGTTTGTTACGTATGGTAAGAAATAAACTGTTTGGAAAAGTCCCTTTAGCGGTTTGATTGCGGCTAAGGCGACTGAAATAGCTAATGATAAGACAATCGTAATCGGAACTGAAATAAAGGCGATAACCGCTGTATTGATAACGGCTTGATAAAAGTCTCGGTGACTTAATACTTGTAAGTAGTTATCAAACAGAGTATATCCTGCAATTTCTCCAGTATAGATGTTATACTGCGATAAAAAGGAAATAAAGAATGAGTTAAAGATTGGGTAAAAGGTAAATATGCCTAATACTATTAAAGCTGGTGATAAATAAATCATCGCCCTAGTAAAAGGTGGTAGTTTAAAAAGGAAACCTAAACCTATTTTTGATAATCCCTTTTTGATCCCTTCACCAATTACTTGCATAAAGTTTCTAACTTGCCATCTAGCTGAGGCTAGTTTAACTCTGAAACGGGTTTGTCTTTTTTGCATCATACAGCAACACGCCCAGTTTCAGTGTCAAATAATAACACCTTACCTTTTTTAACTCCAATTGATAGTTTTTCCTTACCTTTGATACTGTCAGAATCAACTATTGCACGGACTTGCGAGCCACCAAAATCAAATCTAATCATCGTGTCACGACCGATGACTTCAATTTCAACTTCTTCTGGTTTAAAATTAAAGACACCATTTTCAACAATTCTAAAATCTTCTGGTCTAATTCCGATATTATATTTGCCGTCTTTAACATTAGTTTTATCTAACACTAGACCGTTAATTCTAATCTCCTTGTTAATAACTTCTGCTGTAGTCGTATTAACAGGTGGACTACCTAAGAATCTAGCAACAAATAAGTTTTTGGGGCTGTTATAAATTTCTTGCGGAGTATCCATTTGCTGTTCGCGACCAAGATCAAGAACGATCATTAAATCACTAATACTCATCGCTTCTTCCTGGTCATGGGTTACAAAGATTGTTGTAATACCCGTTTCTCTTTGAATTCTTTTAATTTCTTCACGCATTTGTAGTCTTAAACGAGCATCTAGATTTGAAAGAGGCTCATCGAGCAATAATACGTCTGGCTTTTTGACCAAGGCTCTTGCAATTGCAACACGTTGTTGTTGACCGCCTGATAACTCTGCCGGTTTTTTATCTAATTGGTCACTAATACCGACTAGTTCGGCCATTTCATTGACTAGTCTTAATGCTTCATCACGATGAATCTTCATGTTCTCTAGTGGAAACAAGATGTTTTGACGTACTGTCATATGCGGATATAAAGCATAGTTTTGAAAAACTAAACCAATTCCTCGTTTGTCTGGTGATACGCGAGTTACGTCATTATCACCAAAGTAGATTTTTCCTGCTGTTGGTCTTAGGAGTCCTGCAATCATATAAAGTGTGGTTGATTTACCACAGCCGGATGGGCCAAGCAGGCTTACAAGTTGTCCTGGTGGAATAACTACACTCAAGCTGTCTACAGCAAGTGTCTCATTTCCTCGTTTATCAGTAAATATTTTTGTTAGGTTTTCAAGTCTAATTGATAAACCAGCATTCTTTGTGTTAGTCTCGTTCACATCAAATACTCCTTTTCTGTTTTCTTAAACTATTTTTTAAATCTAATTTTGGCAAAAAACGCCTATAGGACTCCCCCATAAGCGCGCTTTTATCAAAATGTTATATACATGTTTTGTGGCTGAATCATAATCGTAATTTTACTCATTAAATATTCACCTCATGCTTACAATCATTATACAATAATGAGTATCAAATTACAATCAAAAAAACAGTTAAAAAGGATATTCTGCGCTTTTTTTTCAAAATGAAAACTTGAAAGCGCTTTAGGGGTATCATTATTATATGATTATAATTCTTTTTTGTCAATTTATAAGGAATTAAAAGTCTGCGTTTTTTGGTGTTCTTGGAAATGGAATAACATCACGGATGTTTTCAACTCCGGTTAAATAAATAATTAGTCTTTCAAATCCCAGTCCAAAACCAGAATGCACACACCCGCCATAACGTCTTAAATCAAGATACCAGTCTAAATCAGTTTGTGGAATGTTCATTTCCTCCATTCGCTTGATTAGTAGGTCTAACCTTTCTTCTCTTTGTGAACCGCCGATTAACTCCCCACTGCCTGGCACTAATAAGTCCATTGCTGCAACTGTTTTTTGATCATCGTTTAGACGCATATAAAATGCTTTGATTTCTTTTGGCCAATTAGTAATAAATACTGGGCTGTCAAAGTGTTTTTCCGTTAAATATCTTTCATGCTCTGTGGCGATATCTTCGCCATATTTTGGTTGGTTCTCAAATTTAACATCGCTGTCTAACAAAATTCCGATCGCTTCATCATGCGTAATTTTTTGAAATGGCTTGTTTAACACATTTTGTAATCTCGCGTGTAGTTCTGGTTCAACAAAACGGTTAAAGAATTCCATTTCCTCCGGGAGTTTTTCATAGACGGTTTTAATAATGTGTTTTACCATCTTTTCCGCTACATCCATATTCTTATCCAAATCTGCAAAAGCCATTTCTGGTTCAATCATCCAAAACTCTGAAGCGTGTCTTTGTGTGTTTGAATTTTCTGATCTAAATGTTGGACCAAAAGTATAGACATTTTTAAATGCTAAAGCGAACGTCTCCGCTTCAAGCTGTCCTGTAACCGTTAAATTTGTTTTTCGACCAAAGAAATCCTTTTTATAATCCACTTCATTCTGATCATTCTTGGGAACGTTATCAAGGGGTAGCGTTGTTACAGTAAACATCTGTCCTGCACCTTCACCATCATTACCGGTAATAATCGGTGTATGAACATAGATGAACCCTTCATTTTGAAAAAAATCATGGATCGCCATTGCCGCAACACTTCTTAATCTAAATACTGCTTGAAATAGATTTGTTCTCATCCGTAAATGAGCAACCTCTCTTAAAAACTCGCGTGAATGTCGCTTGGGCTGAATTGGGTAATCTTCCTCCGAATCACCTAATAACATTACATCAGTCGCTTTTATTTCAAATGGTTGTTTTGCTTGCGGCGTTAAAACCAGGTATCCTTTAACCTGAAGGGAACTTCCGACTCTAATTTTCTGAATATCTTTAAAGTTTTTTAATTTGGTGTCATAGACAATTTGAATGCTTTCAAAAAATGTTCCATCGTGAAAATTCAGAAAACCAAATTCTTTTTGAGCACGGTTATTTCTAACCCACCCTAACAATGTTAGCTCCCGCTTTAAAAACTTATCTGTTTCACGATAAATCTGTTTTACTGTTGTTTCCATAAATCCTCCTATATATGGCTTAATAAAGCCAAATTGAATAAAAAAGCCCTTAGAAAAAATCTAAGGACGATTATCATCGCGGTACCACCTTAGTTCTGAATTAATTCAGCACTCTAAACTCTTAACGCGAGCAACGGATAGGTCTACTTTCCAAATAGATTTCTTCTATCTCTCCAAGTGTTAGTAGTAACGTTTTTCTTCTTCGAGCTTCCACCTTTTCTCGAATCGCTTTTAAGTCTTTCGTTAATACCCTCTTATCTACGATTTACCTTATTATAAACGCTTTATTCTAATTTGTCAATCTCTTCATCTTCCGCTTCAAAAAGTTCAATTTCATCAAATTTAGCCTCAGAGATGTACTTAAATTTTTTATTGATTTTTCTACTTGTGATGTGAACCTTATCTGCGTCTTGTGTGACGGTAGTCAGATCTTTTCTTAATTTATCCCAACGCTCGCCGTATCTTTCAAACTCTTTTCCTAGATCCATTAACTCTTTCACAATGATCTGAGCCTGTTCATTTCTCTGAATATCCTTAACTGCCATTTGAATCATTGTCAATGTCGAAATGAGTGTTGTTGGCGAAGTGATCCAAACATCATTCTTTAATGCATACTCAATTAAATCCGGATGATATGCATTAAGTTCTGCAAAAATCGCCTCCGCTGGAACAAACATAAACGCCTGTCCGGCAGTCTCTCCATGAATAATGTACTTATTCTTAATGTCATTAATATGTTTTTTAATGTCGTTTTTAAAATCTTTTTCATGTGTTTTTCTTTCAATTTCAGAAAGATTTCGATCAACCATTCTGCGGTAGTTGTCAAGCGGAAACTTAGAGTCAATCGCGATCATTCCGATTGGATCTGGTGCATAGACAACAACATCCGCAATTGCATTGTTTGATAATGTTTTTTGTCTTTCATAAAGATCTCGCTGATTACCTAAGACAGCTTCTAACAATTGATACAATTGCACTTCACCGAAGACCCCTCTTGTTTTTTTATCTGTCAAGATTGTGTTTAATGAAACAACTTCTTTTGATAAAGACTCAATTGTTTTTTGTGCTTCATCAATCTTTGTTAATCTTTCGATTACATTTACAAACGTCTTATTTGTTTTCTCAAAGCCTTCACCAAGCCTATTTTCAACTTTTTCATTAATGCTTTTTAGCTGTGCATCAATATGGTTCATCATGCCGTCTTTAAACTTTGATAAGTCTTCTTGACTAATCTTGCTGTGCTCATGAAACAACTTTTGCATGTCAAATTTCAAATCGCCATATTCTTTTTGGAAGTATAGTTTTAATTCCTGCGCTTGTTTGTTTTGTTCATTTAAATCAATTTGACTAATGTCTTCCTGTTTTTTAGGCAAAAGCCACATCAATAAAACAATTACGATCAACACAATCAGTAAGGCTAATAAAATATAATCCATAACTTTTACTATTCCTCCTAGTTAACATCTTCTAAGTAATAAATATGCATAATACTATCAATTACCTCAATATAGTAATGAATATAAGTGTCTTTTGACAAAATAAGATCACTTACAGACGTAATAAATCCATCATCGTTTAGTACTCTTGAATAATGTTTTGATCGATGATTGCTTACCATTGCTGACTGATATGCTCTACTGACAAGGTCCGTACAATAATGCTTGTTGGCGGTATTTAAAAAGTATAGAAAATTGTAAATGTTTTTGTCAACTAAACTACTGGCAAAATCAACTGCTTTATCTATTTGTCCTTCGGTTACACCTTTAACTCTTAGTCCAACCATCTTTGTGCGATAATTATAGCCGTAAAAATTGAATTCAGGATCACTCTTTTTATGCTCAGCTCCAAGCATATATGGAAATGGGTTATCATTGACGGTTACGGAGTAATTGCCGTCGTTATTACCTGAATCAGTTATTATATCCCAGATTGACTCATTAGGGGCAGGATATCCGGTTGATTCAATGTGCCCGTTTTCACCGTTGTTGATTGCTGCATGTCCGCCAAAGTTATAACTCATGAATTGATGAAAGACCGGAATATGCGGAAAAGGTGATTGTGGAGTAACAAAAATGTCTCCTTTTGTACCAATACTCATATAATTAGCACTTAATCCGACATTTTTGGTATCATTAAGTTCCGCTGATGTTTCACGTGGAACCACATATATTCGTGTTTCTTGAATGATTGTTTCCGTCGGAGTTGATCTTAATTCACGATATACTGTTTCCTGATAGATCCCTCTCGCCTTAAAGGCTTTGATTTCTTGATTAACTTTAATGTTTTCAAGTGTGGCTACTCCAAAACTATAAACAAAACCTGCAACAATCATCGTTAACACGGTTAAGAATAGTTTAGTAACCCTATTTCTATGTTTTCTTTTCTTTTTCATTGTGCTCCACCATCCATTTATATTATAACAAAAAAAGTAGTTAATAACTACTTCTTCGGTTTAATAACTAAGGCTCTATTTTCGCCTTCCCCTTCAGACTCTGTGATAACATCACGCCACTCACCTAATTTAGTGTGGATAATGCGTCTGTCAAAGGAATTCATTGGATCTAATTTAACTGCAATTCTCGTTTGTGCAACTTCCTTTGCTGTCTTTGTAGCTAAGATTTCTAATTGTTTTTTTCTGTTTTCATGATAATTTCCGATATCCAAAGAAATGATTAAATGCGTGTTTACAAAGATGTTTAAATAGTTTCTTAACATAAATTGCAATGCTAGTAAAGTTCTTCCTTCGCGACCAATCAACAAAGCATTTTCTTCGCTTTCAATATGATAATGGATTTCTTTGCCATCATTTTGTGTTCTTAACTCCATTTTGGCTTCGACGTTTAGCTCGGCTAAAATGTTTTCTAAGTATATCTTTCCTTCAAGTGCAACATTTACATTTGGAATTGCTTCATAAAGGGCTGATGCTCCAATTCCCAATAATCCTTTTTTCTCTTTTAAAACCGTTAGTTTTATTTTTTCTTTCTGTATTCTTAACATTTCAACTGCCATTTTTTCGGCATCTGACAATGTTTTGGCTTCAAATTCTACTCTCTTTAACATACTACTACACCACCATTTGTTTAGCTTTCATATCCTCGTGCTTCTTCTTGTTGATATGTCTGTTGAACAATGTTTGTCCTAATGAGTAAATATTACCGAAAATCCAGTATAACGCAAGAGCGTTACTTTGATATGAAAATATCACCATCATAACAACCATTGAATAACTAACAATTTTCATTGTTTTTTCAGTTTGACCTGCTTGTGGATTGACTTGATACTTGTTTTGTTTAGCATAAGCTGGTTTTTTCATTGAAATATATTGTAACCCAAGCATTGTAAGACCAACGATTGCTGCTAAGACCATGCCGATAAATCCATCATTTCCTCTAGCTAGATCAATTCCCAAAAAGCCTGTATTAGTTACCTTGTGAGCGTACATACCACCTTCTAAGGTAATTCTTTGGACTACTTGATACATTGCAATAAAGATTGGCATTTGCAAGAACGGCAACAAACATCCCAACGGCTTAATATTGTGTTTCTTATAGACCGCCATTATTTCCATTTGCATCTGCTGTTTGGCTTGTGGATCGCGTCTTGTGGCGTATTTGTGTTGGACACGTTGAATATCTGGTTGAGCAACACTCATTTTTAATGATAAATCATTACTCTTAGCATAAATAGGCCAGGCAAGTGTTCTAACAACGATTGTCGTAAATAAGATCCCCAATGCGAATGAATTGCCCATTAAACCGGCAAAAAGCTGCATAATGAATGCTACAGGAATAACTAAAATCCAATCAAAGAAGCCTGAATCAGCACTATGAATTGGTTTTTGTCCACCTTGTGCGAAAACATTAAATGAATATTGCTCGCCTTCAAAGTTAAAATGAACCGGATACTTACCCTTGAAAAACCCCTCATCAGTAATCATTTCATAATTGCTGGTGTCGAAGTTGTCTAAGTAATCTTCTGCATTTAAGGTCTCAATCGTTCCATTTTTTCTAACTATTTCAATTTTTAAACCGGTTGGATCAAAGTGTTTACCGATGTTGTGTTTCAAGTTGTTTACGCCTAAACGAAAGGCAACCAAGACAACTTCAGTCTCATCTTCATCAACATCGTTTGGTTTAATATAGATTTGAAATGGTTCATTGGTTTTACTAAAAAGATATGTAACCACTCCGGTTGTTTCTAAGCCTGGTTTAAAGATGTTGTTGTCTACTTCATTTAGAACAATGTTTCCATTGTTATAAACTTCATAAAACGATAACCCTTCTTTAATTTTTGCTAACATATTTGTTGCGTCTTGAGCATCATCTTCCGTATAAACTAATTTTGTTGGTGCATTTACAACATAATCAGTTATTTTGGGATTTGATTGACATGCCGCTAATAAAACAACAATTAAAACCGCAACGAGACTAAATAATATTTTTTTATACATTTTCATTTTTTCTGTTCTCCGTTTTTGTATAACAATTCCTCAATGTATTGTTTTATCTCTTGATAATTTAATGTTTTGGCAATTGGTTTTACAACAATAACAAAATCAAGTGTGGAATCAAGCTGATCTTTTAGATTGGAAATAATCATTCTGATTCTTCTTTTCATCAGATTTCTTTCAACCGCAGATCCATATTTTTTCCCGATTGAGATAGCAAATCGAAAATTCTTGTTTTGGTTATTGATCGTAGAATAAATTACAAAAAATTTATTACCCTTACTTTGTTTTAAATCGAAAATCGCATCGATTTCGCTATTTTTCTTTATGCGATATCTCTTTTTCATAATTCTAAAAAAAAGAATTACTTAAAAAAATAACAGTTTGTATTTTAATCAAGTAATTCAAGTATTTTAAAATGGATTAAATTAGACAGTTAACTCTGCGCGGCCTTTCAATCTGCGGCGAGCTAGAACTCTACGACCGCCAGCGGTTGACATTCTTGCTCTAAAGCCATGAGTCTTCTGACGCTTTCTTTTATTTGGTTGATACGTTCTTTTCATGATCTAAAACCACCTTTCTTGCGAAACCATGCTTTTTCATTATAATAAAAGACTTCCTTTTTGTCAATATATAACTATTTTTTAGCGCAATAATGGGTCTTTTTGGTGTTTTTTATACCAATTTCATTGAAACCAAAATTATGAACTTTTATTCTAAAAGAAAATGTGGATAACCTTTACACAATTAATCAACAATGTGGAAAAATAGGTAACTCAAATTTTTCGCTTGATAAAGCCGTTCATTTTTACCTTTTTTCCAACATTTTAGGTTGTTTTTATAATTATAGTTCAAAAGTTATCCACGAAAATTGTTGATAAGTTTTCCACAATTTACACTTCCTTTATGTTATTATAGATATACGTAAATGGGGTGATTTTATGAAAGCTTATGACACGCTCTGGTTAAAAATATTGCATGACCTTGAAAACATTTTTAACGAGGAAACTTTTTCTGATGTTTTTGAACCTCTAAAGAGCACTCATAAGTATGTCAACGGATACATCTATGTTTTGGTTCCAAATGACTTTATCAAAAACAGAATCAATCGACTTTACTTGTCAAAAATTAATGAGTTAGCTGAAAAATATCACGATGAAACAGTTCGTTTTAAGTTTGTGACAGAGTCAGAAATGATTCCTGATGGACCAAGAATTCAAGAACGAAAATTAGATCTTCAGTATCGCCCTGGCAACTTAAATGCGACTTATACTTTTGATAATTTTGTTGTCGGCAAGAGTAATATGTTCGCTTTTAGAATGGCGATGAAAGTTGCTGACCAACCTGGAGCAGTAGCGAATCCGTTATATATTTTTGGTGATGTCGGATTAGGAAAAACACACTTAATGCAAGCAATTGGTAACTACATCCTGGATGAGGATATTAACCAAAAGGTAATGTATGTAAAAGCGGATGGCTTTATTGAAGATTTTGCTAACCTGCTGAAACGGGAAAAAATGGATGATTTTAATGCAAAATACCGTAATATTGACGTTTTATTAGTAGATGATATCCAAATTATGGGTGGTGCTAACAAAACACAGATGGAATTCTTTAAATTGTTTGACTTTTTATATCACCAAAACAAGCAAATTGTCATCACAAGTGACAAACCTGCTTCTGAATTAAAAAATATTATGACAAGATTGACATCACGCTTTGAAGTTGGTTTAACAGTTGATATTCAGGTTCCTGATTTGGAACACAGAATTGAAATTCTTAAACGTAAATCAATAACTGAGTCATCTGATTTAGTTGATATACCGACAAAAGTGTTAGACTTTATCGCTTCTTCATTTGCAGCTAATATTCGTGAATTGGAAGGTGCACTTAAGCGAGTATTGTTTTATTGTTTAACAAACAACTTAGATTTAACTGTTGAGGTTGCACAGGAAGCATTAGAACCCCTGTTAAACACAAGACGTAAGAGTAATTCATTAAATGAAAACAATTATGATCGAATTCAAAGTGTTGTTAGTTCATTTTACGGAATCACATTAGAGGATTTGATCGGTAAGAAAAGACACTCCAAATATATTTTACCGCGTCATATAGCAATGTATTTAATAAAATCCTTGTACAACATTCCCTATAAAACGATTGGAACGCTATTTGGAAACAGAGATCACTCAACTGTTTTGGCTGCCTGTGAGAAAATTGAAAATGAAATGAAACAGGACATGTCTTTAAAATTAGCGATCGAAACTATTAAGAAAAAAGTAATTGTTTAACCCCAACTTAATTGTTTATAATTTGTTGATAATATGATATAATAAGATTGTAGTAAAGCCGTTATGTTAGTTATCAACATACCCACATTTGTAATAACAATAATTAATATTTAAATAAATAAAAAAAGGAGCTCAAATTTATGATCTTTAGTATAAACCGTGATGTTTTATTGAACCATCTAATTATCGTTCAAAGAGGTTTACCTGTTAAAACTCCTCTACCAATTTTAAATGCATTGAAATTTGAAGTTCATGAAGACCATTTAATAATTACTTCCAGCAATACTGATATTGCAATTCAAGTTTTTGTTGATGATCCTTCATTAAAGGTTCAGCAAATTGGTAAAGCAGCCATTCCAGGTCGATATTTTGTTGAAATTATTAGAAAAATCAATTCTAAACAAGTTGAATTAGCTTTGATCGAAGATCATATTATTGTCATCAAAGCTGATCGTTCTGAATTTAAACTACGTTTAATGGATGTAGATGATTATCCAGAAATTGATTTCTTAGATTTAGACAATCCAGTTATTTTGGATGGGCAACTATTAAAATCGATTATCAAAGAGACTAACTTCGCAACAGCAAACACAGAAAAGAGACCGATTCTTACTGGTGTAAATTTTAAATATCATGACAATCATCTATATTGTGTAGCGACGGATAGTTATCGTTTAAGTCAAAAAAACATCAAACTAAGAACAAACAGCAAGACATTCAACATCGTTATACCTAACAAGAGTTTAGAAGAGTTTAATAAAATTTTGGACAGCTATCATCAAGATATTGAGTTATATATCAATCCAAATAAAGTTTTATTCAAATTAAAAGAAGTCTTATTTCAAACCAGACTCCTAGAAGGAACTTATCCAGATACGCAAAGAATTATTCCCACGGAGTTTCCTGTTGTGATTCCATTTAACAAAGAAGAGCTATTATCTGCTGTTGAACGTGTATCACTACTCTCACCAAGAGATAGGGATACAAACTATAACATCATTAAACTTTCACTACGTCCAGATCGGATTGTTGAAATTAATTCAACAAATAGTGAAGTTGGGGATGCATTAGAAGAAATAATTCCATCATCTGATGTCACTGGTGAGGGTTTAAAAATCGCTTTTAGCTCAAAGTATTTGGTGGATGCTTTAAAATCGTTTAGTTCAAATGAGGTTTTGATTCATTTTGCTGGTGAGGTCAAACCGTTCATCATTAAAGGAAATCTAGATCAAGATTTGATGCATTTGATTTTACCCGTTAGAATTGATTAGATTATAAATACGAAAATAAAAAAAGCCTCAAATTTAATTTTTAGGCTTTTTTTATTGCAATCCAACCTTCAACACCTATTTGTTGAAAAATAAGTAAAAAAGAGTGATTTTAAAGTTATATTATGTTATAATATAACAGTAGCAGGTGAATAAATATGAAAGTTTTTTCAATCCATTCTGACTTTATTACTATCACACAGTTATTAAAAGCATTTGGTTTGATCAACTCCGGTGGTCAAGCTAAGTATTTTTTATTGGAAAATACGGTTTTGCTTAACAATGTTCAGATTACGGAAAGAGGAAAGAAAATCTATCCTAAGGATAAAGTTCAAATAGGTGTCGATTTGTATTTGATCAAACATGATTAAAACAATTGAATTAAGGAACTTTCGAAATCACCAATCGTTTTTCTTGAATTTTGAAAAGCCTTTTGTTTATCTTGGTGGAAAAAATGGAAGCGGCAAAACAAGTATTTTGGAAAGTATTTATTTTATCGCCACAACAAAATCACACCGAACATCGGATGAAAAAGAACTGATTAAGAAAAACGAACCGTTTTCAATCGTAAAGATTAAAACAGATCAGTATCGATTTGAGGTTGTTTTGTCAAAAAACGGGAAAAGAGCGTCAATTGATGGATTGGAAAAAAGAAGATTAAGTGATTTCATTGGAACTCTAAAAGTTGTAATGTTTTCAGCTGAGGATTTAGAACTCATAAAAGGGGCACCATCCAATCGTAGGCAGTTTTTAGATTTAGAATGGATGCAACTCAATAAACAGTATTTAAAACGCTTAAATCAATATAAAAATGTCTTAAAACAACGAAACAGTTTGTTGAAAAGATTAAAAATTGAGGATGACTGGTTGTTTTTAAACATTTTGGGTGAACAGCTTTATGAAATTGGTGTTGAGTTGATCGCTGAAAGAAAAAAGTTTATTGAAATGTTAAATGAATTTCTAAAAGAAAGTTATATCAGCTTCAGCAATCATAAGGTTGAGATTATCTATGAACCAGATGTTGATGAAAAGCAATTTAAAAAACACCTTTCATCGATGCAAAAACAAGATATTGTTTACCAAAATACAACAGCGGGACCACACCGAGATGATTTCTTAATTAAGTTTAATGGTAATCCTGCAAAAAATTACGCATCACAGGGAGAACAGCGTTTAATTGTGATTGCATTAAAACTAGCTTTACTGAAAATTATCGAAAAAGAAACGAACGAGAAGGCAATACTTCTATTGGATGATGTCTTAAGTGAATTGGATTTAGAAAAACAACAAATGTTTTTGAAACATCTACCAAAAGAGCATCAGCTGATTATGAGTAGTGCATTACCGTTAGATGAAGAACATATTCAATACGTTGTCTTAGATAAGGAGATAAATGCAAATGTCAAAATATGATGCATCGAATATTCAAATATTAGAAGGACTAGAGGCTGTAAGAAAACGCCCGGGAATGTATATCGGAAGTACAGGATCTAGAGGACTTCACCACTTAGTTTGGGAGATTGTTGATAATGCGATTGATGAGGCATTAGGCGGATATGCAACAAACATCAAACTGGAAGTTCTCAAGGGTGAAATAATTAGAGTCACTGACGATGGTCGTGGTATTCCAGTTGACTTACACGCCAAAACAAATCGTCCAGCAGTTGAAACAATCTTAACAACGCTTCACGCCGGTGGCAAGTTCGATGGACAATCTTACAAAGTATCAGGAGGACTACACGGTGTAGGGGCTTCTGTTGTTAATGCTCTATCAGAACACTTCGTCGTTGAAATTCATCGTGATGATAAATCCTATCAGCAAACGTATGAATACGGGTTCCCGAAAACAGATCTAATCGAAATAGGAACAAGCTCACATACTGGCACAGTAATTACTTTTAAATTTGACGCAAAAGTGTTTACTGAAACTACAGCATATGATTTTGAATTACTAAGAAACAGAATTCAGCAAATCGCCTTTTTAAACAAAGGAATTAGAATCACAATCGTTGATTATCGCGGTGAAGAAGAGGTTGAATTCGTCTATCAGTATGACGGCGGAATTCGTGAATATGTCACCTTTTTAAATGCCAATAAATCGAAGGTTCATCCTAACATCTTATACCTTGAAAAAGAGGTTGATGGGATCACGCTGGAGGTTGCATTACAGTATAATGACTCTTATGTTTCCAACGTTTACACCTTTGCAAACAACATTCCGACTATTGAGGGTGGAATGCATGAAAATGGCTTTAAGATGGCATTAAACAGAATATTAAATACACAGGCTCGTGAATTGAATGTCCTTAAGAAGGATGAATCTTTTGTTAGTGAAGATACATATGAAGGATTAACTGCAGTTGTTTCTATCAAGCATCCAAATCCACAGTTTGAAGGACAAACAAAAACGAAATTGGGCAACCCGGAAGTTAGACCGATGGTCAGTCAGGTTTTCGGTGAAGGATTGGAAAGATTCTTATTAGAAAATCCGCAGGATACAAAAGCAATTGCCAATAAGTGTCGTGATGCCCTAGAGGCAAGAATTGCAGCTAGAAAAGCAAAAGAGGCAACACGTAGGAAATCACCGCTTGATGCTTTGGGATTTGCTTCAAAACTTGCTGATTGCCGCAGTAAGGATCCAGCAGTTTCAGAAGTATATATCGTGGAAGGTGATTCTGCGGGCGGATCTGCTAAACAAGGCAGAGATTCAGAATTTCAGGCAATTCTTCCACTTCGTGGTAAAGTCCTAAACGTTGAGAAAGCTCGCTTTGATAAGATTTATGCCAATAAGGAAATTATTTCTTTAATCCAAGCTTTAGGTACAGGTATTGGTGAAGAATTTAATACGGAAGACGCAAGATATCATCGCATCATCATCATGACGGATGCTGACGTTGATGGTGCACATATTCGTACACTGTTATTAACCTTCTTCTTCCGTCATATGCGGCCATTGATTGATCTGGGGTACATCTATATCGCTCAACCACCATTGTACAAAGTTCAATTCGGTAAACGAGTTGAGTATGTCTATACCGAAGAAAAATTAAACGAGTTATTAGCAGAAAATACCGGGAAACCAATCATTCAACGTTATAAAGGGTTAGGGGAAATGGATCCGGAGCAATTATGGGATACAACAATGGATCCAAAAGTTAGAACCTTATTACAAGTATCACTTAAAGATGCAATGGATGCAGACCAAGTGTTTAGTATGCTGATGGGTGATGAGGTTGAACCGCGTAAAAACTTTATTAATGAAAATGCACGTTATGCAAGCAATATTGATGCATAGGAAAGGACGATAACATGGAAGATTACAAAGATAATAACCAAGGTAATATCAAAGAAATTAATATTTCGACTGAAATGAAAACATCGTTTCTTAGTTATGCAATGAGCGTTATTGTATCACGTGCATTACCGGATGTCAGAGACGGGCTTAAGCCAGTTCAACGCCGGATTCTATATGCGATGAATGATTTAGGAATGACATATGATAAACCACATAAAAAATCAGCACGTATTGTCGGGGAAGTAATTGGTAAATATCATCCACACGGCGATTCAAGCGTTTATGAAGCGATGGTTAGAATGGCACAGTCATTTAGTTACCGCATGCCGTTAGTTGATGGACACGGTAACTTTGGTTCGATTGATGGTGATGGTGCTGCGGCAATGCGTTATACAGAAGCGAGATTGTCCAAAATAGCATCCGAATTGATTCGTGACATTGACAAAAAAACAGTTGATTATATTGATAACTATGATGGATCTGAATTAGAACCAGCTGTCTTACCTGCAAGATACCCTAATTTATTAGTAAATGGGGCGTCTGGTATCGCTGTTGGGATGGCTACAGAGATTCCACCACACAATTTAGGGGAAGTTATTGATGGATTGTTAGCCTATATGGATAATAATGATATAACTTTAGATGAGTTGATGGAACACATCAAAGGACCTGACTTTCCAACTGGTGGTCAAATCCTAGGCTTGACCGGATTAAGAAATGCTTATGAAACCGGAAGAGGAATAATTGCGGTTCGTGCTAACGCTGAAATTATTAGTCACAAAAATAAAAATAGCATTATAATAACGGAAATTCCTTATCAAGTCAATAAAACACGCTTGATTGAAAAAATTGCCGATATCGCTAAGGAAAAAATTGTTGAAGGCATCACTGATTTACGTGATGAATCAAACCGAAACGGCATTCGAATCGTCATTGAACTAAAGCGAGATGTAAATCCAGACGTTATGCTTAACAATCTATATAAGCATACACAGCTACAAACATCGTTTGGTATTAATACGATTGCGTTGGTCAATGGACAACCGCAACAATTACCATTAAAAAATATTCTGCGTCACTACTTAGACCACCAAGTTGAAATCATTTTAAGAAGAAGCCAGTTTGAGTTGGAAAAAGCAGAGGCTAGGACACATATCCTAGAGGGATTGTTGATTGCGTTACACGATATTGATCGTGCGATCGCATTAATCAAGCAATCAAAAACCGCTGAAGAAGCCAGGGAAGCTTTGACGAATGAATATCAATTAACGGAAATTCAAGCAAGAGCGATTCTTGATATGCGTCTTCAACGTTTGACAGGACTTGAAATTGCGAAAATTACCGAAGAAGCAGAAGAGTTGGCAATTCGCATTGAATACTTAAGGAATGTGATAGGTAACGATGAAAGAAAGTATGAGATCATTCGTGAAGAGTTGATGGTTATCAAAGAGAGCTATCCTTCACCAAGATTATCAGAAATCAACCTGCATGATGATTTAAGCATTGAAAACGAGGACTTAATTCCAGTTGAAGATGTCATTATTACAGTAACAAACGCAGGCTACTTCAAACGAATGAAAGTTGATGAATACAAAAACCAAAATCGTGGTGGAGTAGGTATGTCTGGAATTAAAGTTCACGAAGACGATTTCGTTGAACATATCTTAATGACATCAACACATGACTACCATTTATTCTTTACGAATAAGGGCCGCGTCTATAAGATGAAGGGCTATGAGATTCCTCAGTATTCAAGACAATCAAAAGGAATTCCAATTGTCCAAAAATTAAACTTTGATGAAGATGAAAAACTTGCATCATTGACAAGTGTTAAAAACTTCGAGGACGAAAACAAATATCTAACCTTCGTAACAAAAAAAGGAGTAATCAAACGCACTAGAGTTAGCGATTATCAAAACATCAGAACAAACGGCATCATTGCGATCACACTTAGAGAAGATGATGAATTATTGGACGTTAGATCAACTGATGGCAATAAGGAAATATTACTTGGAGCTTCCAATGGCAAAGCGATTCGCTTTAAGGAAACAGATGTCAGAACAATGGGTAGAACCGCTGGTGGAGTAAGAGGAATGGATATCGGTAAAAATCAAGAAGTTGTCGGTGTCGCCCTAATAACTCACGAAGAACAAGAAATATTAGTAATCACGGAAAACGGCTTTGGTAAGCGAACAAAGGTTTATGAATATCGCACTCAAAAACGTGGCGGCAAAGGTGTTAAGACATTAAACATCACTGATAAAAACGGTAAATTATCAACACTAAGAGCCGTAACGGATGAAGATGATTTAATTGTTGTAACAGATAAAGGTGTTGTGATTCGTACACACGTAGATCAAATTTCACAAACAAAAAGAGCTACTCAAGGTGTAAGAGTTATTAAGTTAAAACTTGATCATAAGGTCGCGACAATCGCACTAGTTCCCAGAGAAGACGACAAAGAGGAACTCGAGGGAGAAACAACCAATTTTCAACAAGAAGCGATTGATGTGGAAACCGCGAAAAAAGCAATTGAAGCAGTTGATATGGAACCAGAAATGATTGAGGAAGATGAAGAAGAAATAGTGAAAATCGATTCATTGTTTAGTGGTAAATAAATAACAAAAAACACTTTAGCAATTATATTAATCCCCTTAAAGCAAGCATACTAAATTACTGAATTTGGTAATGTTTACGGAAAGGGGGTTTTTCCTTTTTAAAACGAGAATCAATATCTTAGAACAAGTAAATTCAAAGTTCTAAACAATAAATCAAGTTGAATTTTAATAACATCGATGAAGATTTAAAATATTTATTAAGATTGACTTGAATTATATGCAATATTGGGCTACAATAAGATGTACTCTCCGAATCTTTTAAGGAGTGGGGGACCCAAATCTTGGGGTGAATCTAATTTATTAGAAAGGACACTTAATGTTCTTAACCCGTCAGCTAACCTCATAGGAGTTATTAAGCGTGTATTTTAATATGCGTTTTTTATTTTAAAGAAAGATTAGGAGTGGAGTTCATGCATTTGATTTTTAAGGTTGCCGTGGTACTTTTTGTTGGATTTATCGGCGGTAAAATCGCGAAAAGATTTAAATTGCCGGAAGTATCAGGTTATTTGGTCTTAGGCCTTATCTTAGGGCCCAGTCTGGGATTAATATTCACAGGTTATCAAGGTTTTATTAGTGATGGAGACCAAAATGCTTTAAAATTCGTTAGTGAAATTGCATTAGCTTTCATCGCTTTTTCAATTGGTAGTGAATTTAGCGTTACCCAAATGAAAAAAATTGGTAAAAAGATTAACACGATTACCATGTATGAGGTGCTGTTTGCAGTATTAGCGGTATTTTTAATATTATTTTTTATACCGAAGCCAGAACCAATCATGGTAGGATATAATCCGTTTAGTAAAGGTAATATCTCATTTGGACTAATATTGGCTTCTATGAGTGCTGCAACAGCACCAGCAGCGACATTAATGGTAATGAGACAGTATCGTGCTTATGGCCCGGTAACAAAAACAGTATTACCGGTAACGGCATTAGATGATATTTACGGCATTGTTGTGTTTGGCTTCTTTATATCGATCGCCCAAATGCTGGTTTCAACAACATCAATGCCGGTTTGGCTAATGATTACCAAACCATTTATTGAAGTGTTTGGGTCCATTATTATCGGCATGATCATCGGATATGTCTTATCAAAGGTTAGTTCTAGATTTGAAAAGATTCGCGATGATTTACAGGTTATCTCAATGATCGCTATTTTATTTGGAATTGGAGTCACGGTCCTTTTAAATAATTACTTTGTCAAGTATAATTTAGGTGTATCCAGTTTATTGGTCAATATCATGATTGGGACAATGGTTGCCAATATGGTGAAAAAACCGGCAAATACATTTAATAGTGTCAATGATTTTACAACCCCATTTTATGTCTTATTCTTTACATTAGCCGGAGCATCATTAGATTTAGGCATTATTAAAACATCCGCCTTGATTTCGATTATCGCGGTTTCCTATATTTTTGCCAGAGGGATTGGCAAGTTTAGTGGCGCTTATGTCGGCTCTGCCGTTTCCAAAGCGGATCCAATGGTGAAAAAGTATTTAGGGTTTGCGCTCTTGCCTCAAGGAGGGGTATCACTGGGACTACTGGTGATTGTAAGCAGACAAATGCCAAGTTTCTATCCACTTATTTCAACAATCATTATGCTAAGTATTTTAATTTATGAAACAACTGGCCCCATTTTTGCGAAGCACGCCATTAGTAAAGCCGGAGAAATCAATGGTCTTGATCGACTAGATCAAATATCTTCAATAGAAGGCGTTAGCCTGGAGGGAGTATAATATGCAAATACTATTTATCGTTTTAAATGATTTGACACAATTACCAACTATTTTAGACACCTTCGTTAAACTTAAAGTTCGAGGAGCAACAATTCTAGATAGCGAAGGAATGGCTAAGGCTGTCCTTGAAAATGAGGGTCTTAATTATCTATTAAGTGGTCCGTTCCAAAAAATAAGTAATCAAAAGGTTGGTTCTTCAAAGACCATTTTCACGGTGATTCCAAAGGATGAACAAGCACCACTCATCGTTGAGGAGATCCAAAAAGTTTTAACAACAAGCAATGAGGAAGTTATTGGGTTTATGTTTACCTTGCCTGTTTCAGGTATTTATCCATTAAAATCAAGCAAATAAAGCATGTAGATAATTAAAAAGGGTTAAGCCCTTTTTAATTATAAATCATGTTATAAAACGAAGGTAATGATTGCTATTGCACCGATAATAAAACAATAAATTCCAAAGTATAAAAAGTATTTTACCTTTAAATAGTTGTATAAAAATCTAATCCCTAGATAACTGAAAATGAAACTAAAAATGAAAGCTAATGTATAACCCAATAGATCGATTGGTTCAGGATTAACCATGGCATCAACGACACCTAATATGAAAATTGGAACAGAGAGTAGAATATAGGACATAAACGAAAAGTTAACAGCTATTTTCACTTTGATTCCTTGTTTTATTCCGCTTGACAAAACTGTCGCACTTCTAGAAACTCCCGGGATTATCCCGAAGGTGTGAACAGCGCCGATTAGAAGCGCGCTTTTCCAAGTTATCTGGTCAGTCCACTCATTTGTATGTGTTAAGTAAACAAAGAGCAATAAGCCAGCAGTTAAGACAAGAGAGATTCCGACGACGAGCAGATTGGTTGATAAATAATCTCTAAAGAAGAAACCCACAATACCAATTGGAATACAGGCTATAAGCACTTTCATAAAGTAGATTGCATCTTCCTTATACATCGCATCATTTTTAACTAAATATAAAAATGTACCGCTAAACATTCTTATGACTTCCTTGCGGAAGAAAAGAAAGACTGCAATAAAAGATCCTGAATGCATTAGCATTACTAAAACCGGAAAATCAGTTGTTATATTTAACCATTCTGCCACAATGGCAGAATGACCACTGCTTGAGATTGGCAAAATTTCAGTAATACCCTGAACAACGCCGATTAAAATGTATTTTAAAAGCTCGATAATGTTTTGCATATTGTTCACCGAACTTATTATATCATAATTATTTTGCTTAAAAACTGTAATTTTACAGGCTTAAAAAGCAAACAATAAAGCATAATTAAGGGCTTTATTAGCATTTACCGCTTGACAAAATTAAATTAAATAATATAATGAATACAACACGTAAAAGAGACTAGTAGTAACCGAGTTTGCGAAAGAGAGCTTATGGTCGGTGTAAATAAGCCAAACAAGTTATGAATCTACTCTTTAGTGATGCTAATCACATCCGTCTGTCCGCGTTAAGGACTTTGAGGGCTAGATTATATCTAGAACTAAGGTGGCACCGCGAATTTTCGTCCTTAGATTTTACTAAGGACTTTTTATTTTAGACAAATTGGAGGGAAAACAATGTTAGATTTAAGATTTTTAATTGAAAACATGGAAGAGACAATCAAAAAACTCGAAACCAGAAACAAAGATTTTGGTTATTTAAGAGAACTTTCTACACTTTATGAAGCACGCAAAAAAGCGATTGCTGACGTTGAAGTGAAAAAAGCTTTAAGAAACGAAAAATCAAAAATGATCGGTGAATTAAAAAGAAACAAGAAGGATGCGACGGCGGTTTTAAATGAAGTCGCTCATTTAGGTGATGAAATCAAGGATTTGGATGACGAGTTAAAAGCAATTGAAACAAAGATTTATACAATTTTATCTGAAACACCCAATATTCCACACAAAAACGTCCCTTATGGTAAGGGTGATCAGGAAAATGTAGAGATAAAAAAATTCAAAGAACCGACTAGATTTAGTTTTCAACCAAAAGATCATGTTGAACTAAGCGAGAAGCTTGGACTTCTTGATTTTGAACGTGCAGCTAAAATAACCGGAGCTCGTTTTGTTGTTAATAAAGGACTGGGTGCCAGATTGGAGCGGGCACTGATTCAATTCATGATGGATTTACATGCGGAAAAACACGGATACACTGAAATTATCCCACCCTTTATAGTCAACGATAAAAGTATGTTTTCAACCGGACAGTTTCCGAAATTTAAAGAAGATGCCTTTCGGGTTATTGCAGGCGAGCAAAACTGGTATTTAAATCCAACAGCTGAAGTGCCAACAATTAACCTTCATCGGGATGAAATACTAGAAGGTGATAAGCTTCCAATTGCGTATGTTTCTTTTACAACCGCTTTTAGGGCTGAAGCGGGTTCTGCCGGAAAGGATACAAGAGGAATCTTAAGACAACATCAGTTTAATAAAGTAGAGCTAATCAAATTTACTAAACCAGAAGAGTCTTATCAGGAACTTGAAAAAATGTTGTTAGATTCAGAAGAAGTATTAAAACAGCTGGATATTCCTTATCGGGTTGTAACACTATCAACAGGTGATTTGGGCTTTGCTATGGCAAAAACATATGATATTGAAGTTTGGTTGCCGGGACAAAACACTTATCGTGAAATAGGATCAATTAGTAATGCAGAAGACTTTCAGTCACGAAGAGGTAACATTCGCTTTAAGCGAACCAAAGACAGTAAGACGGAGTATGTTCACACCTTAAACGGATCAGGGTTGGCGATCGGAAGAACGATGATCGCAATCATTGAAAACTATCAAAATGAAGACGGAAGCATAACAGTACCAAAAGTATTGATTCCGTATATGAAAACAGAAATAATTCGCTAACATAATTTCACACAACAAAAACATTGCAATCACATATTATTTTGTTATAATCAAGATACTTCATTTTTCTCTCAAATAACAGAATTTTTTTATGGTATAATAAGTGTGCAAATCGCACACTTATTTTACTAAAAAAGGAGTGGATTAGATGAAAATATATTATGTTGAAGATGAACGAGATTTAGCGGAAATAATCCGAAAATATTTAGCCCGTGAAGGCTATGAAGTAACAGTTTTTCATGATGGAGAAACAGCGATAAACCATATTCATGATGATGTTGATCTTTGGATATTGGATATTATGCTTGAAGGTGATATTAGTGGGTACGATATTATTCGTGAATTAAAAAATAATAACAAATCAGGCGCGGTAATATTCACTTCTGCAAGAGATCAAGATTTGGACAAAATTATGGGGCTTGAATTAGGAAGCGATGATTATTTAGCAAAACCTTATTCGCCAAGAGAATTGATCTTAAGAGTTAAGGCGGTATTGAAACGTCAGAATTTAATTCAAAACGAAATTGTTAGTTACGGTCCATATGATATAAACCTATCAAAAAGAGAGATCTTTAAAGAAGGAAAACAAATCGAATTGACGAATAAAGAATTTGAATTATTAGTCTTCTTTTTAAAAAACATTAACCAACCATTTGAACGTGAAGTTATTTTGGAGTACGTTTGGGGTAAAAACTATTATGGCAGTGTTAGAGTTGTCGATGACTTATTAAGACGACTAAGAAACAAAATGCCTGATTTGAAGATTGAAACCATTTATGGATTTGGTTATCGATTACTATGAAGAAACCAAAATTGATGACGCAATTGAATTTGCTGTTTTCAATGATAACGCTAATATCAGCGTTTGGGTTTTTATTGTTTTTGATGGTTGTTGTTAATCGATATCGGGCAGATGAAAACAAAAATCAATTAGCTGCTTATTATCATCATGTCAAAAGTAACATCGACGGAGCCAATCCAAGTCAATACAATGGCTATATTTATTATCGCAACGGCACTCCAATTACAATCTACAATATGCAAATAATGGATTATGGGTTAACGGTTAAACAAGTCCATGAATCATTTAATCGCTCATTTTTAAATCAGCATTCAATCAATGAAAACCTAAGATTGAACCGACAGGAATATTATTTTCTGGGTGAAAAATGGACTGATGGATCAAACGAATATTTGCTAATCGTTTTTACTGGCGAAACATATTTAAAAATCTTTAGCAACTATTTCAACTACGTCTTGTTCTTTAGCTTGATTGGCATTGTTGTTTTAGGTAACCTAGTTATTCTTTTCTGGTCAAGAATTACAGTTGAAAGGATTAAACGATTACAAGGTGAAGTATCCGAGTTATCAATTCATCAATACACAAAACCGATTGAAATTGACGGTAAGGATGAAATCACTGATTTAGCTAGAACAGTTGAAAAAATGCGGCAAGAGATTGCCGATAACGAAAAAATAAAACAGGAAATGCTTCAGAACATCAGTCATGATTTTAAAACACCGATTGCTGTGATTAAATCGTATGCTGAAGCCATTTCAGATGGTGTTGGTGAAGGTAATGAATCTGATGTCATTATCAAACAAGCAGAAATGTTGAATCAAAAAGTAAAGCAATTATTAGAGTTAAACAAATTGGAATATTTAAAACGAACGGAAGATTTTGAAGATGTTAGAGTAAAGGATGTTATTGAAAATATTGTTGATAATCAAAAGTATAGAACAAACATTGAGTTCATTCTGGACTTAGACCAGTCACAATACTATGGTGTTAAGGATAATTTTTATACCGCCTTCTCAAATATTATCGATAACGCAATCCGCTATGCAAAAACAAAAATTGTAATTACCTTAAAACAAAGAAAACTCACCTTCTTTAATGATGGTGAGCATATTGCAGAACGGTTTACAAAAGAGGCATTCAAACCATATGAAAAAGGCCAAAAAGGACAATTTGGTTTAGGAATGAGTATCGTTCAGAAAACATTAAATCACTTTAATCTGTCGATCAAAGTGGAAAATATCGAAGATGGAGTTTTATTTATAATAGAGCCGCTTTAACTAAGTTGGCTCTTTTTTCATAATCAGTTTTTTCTAAGGAGGACATATGATTTTCAAAGTGAATTCCAACATCTGTTTTATCATAGCGAGGAATGATATGCATGTGATAATGAAAAACCGACTGACCCGCCACTTCACCGTTGTTGCTTAAAATATTCAATCCCCTTGGATTAAAAGCAGTTTGAACTGCTTTAGCCAATTTAACTATTACTTTCATTAAATGGGAAGCTACATCTTCGGGAAGTTCAAAGATATCCCTATAAGGAGCTTTTGGGACAACAAGAGTGTGTCCTTTTGTCGCTTGTGAGATATCCAAAAATGCAATTGCAAGCTCGTCCTCATAGACAATATAAGCGGGAATTTCTCTTTTTACAATTTTTTCAAAAATGGTTGACATTCAAAGCACCTCCGTTTCTTGTATTCTACCATGTTTTTATTGTAATAAAGAATAATAAGTGATATAATCACTTCGAACAGTCAAGGAGGATTAAGATGAAAAAAATACCTGTAGGTGTCTCTGGAAGACACGCCCATTTATCACAAGAACATTTGGAAATACTATTTGGCAAGGGTTATGAATTAACACCAATGAAACCGTTAAGTCAACCCAATCAATTTGCAGCAGAGGAGAAGATTGACGTTGTAAGTCCAGGAGGAAAATTATTAACTGGTGTAAGAATTTTAGGTCCAGTTAGAAAAGCATCACAAGTTGAAATTTCGCAAAGTGATGCACTTCGAAATAAGTTTGTCGCTCCACTTCGCTCATCTGGTGATGTTGTAGGTTCTGGTAGTGCAAAGCTTATAGGACCAAAAGGTGAAATAGAATTAAACGAAGGTGTTATTATTGCTGATCGACACATTCATTTTTCCTTAGAGGAAGCCCAAGAGTTTGGTGTTGAAGACGGTCAGATTGTTAGCATTAGAATCGGTGGCATTAAGCCTGGGATTTTAGACCAAGTTTTATGTCGTGTAAATAAAAACTTCCGTTTGGATTGCCATTTAGACACGGATGATGGTAGTGCCTTCATGCTGAAAAATGGTGATTTAGTTGAATTGGTTAAAGCTTATAAGATCACAGCGTAGTGCCTTTTATGGGGCACTTTTTCACCTAAAAAGGATGTGGGAATATGTTATTGACAAAACAAAAGGTTTTTAAAGATCCACTGTATGGATTTATACATGTTGACCATGTAGCAGTAAAGAAGCTAATCGATAGTTCGGTTTTTCAAAGGCTAAGAAGAATTAGACAACTAAGCGGTGTTCAAATGGTTTTCCATGGGGCCGAGCACTCACGTTTCAGTCATAGTCTAGGTGTTTATGAGGTAGCGTATCGTTTTTTAGAAATACCAGATTTAAAAAAGAGCTTAAACAAAAGAGAACAGCTGCTATTTTTGATTGCTGCTTTATTACATGATATTGGTCATGGCGCTTATTCACATACATTTGAAGCAGTGTTTGGTGTTGATCATGAAAAAATAGGAGCAGGGATTATTGTCACAAACCAAGAAATACGCCAAATTTTAGATGAAATTGATTCAGATTTTGCTGAAGATGTAGCATCAATTATTTTAAAGAACAGTAGATATCCTTTAATCGAACAACTTATTTCCTCACAACTTGACGCTGATCGACTTGATTACTTGGAAAGAGATGCCTATTTTACTGGTGCTGCCTATGGTAGAGTTGATTTAGATCGCATCATCCGAGTCCTAAAAGTAAAAGACGGCAGAGTTGTTTTTAAGGTAAGCGGTATTCACGCAATTGAGAGTTATTTAATTAGTCGTTATCATATGTACTGGCAAGTTTACTATCATCCGGTTGCCAGAGCTTATGAAGTAAACTTGGAAAAAATCTTTTTACGATTAAAACACTTGATTGAAAAAAAATATTCGTTTGCGTTCAATTTAGCACCAATCAAAAAAATAATTGAAAATCCAAATGATCTGCGATCATATTTGATGCTTGATGACTTTTATGTTAACGGGTTGATTGGCAGTCTTATTTATGAATCCGATGAAGTTTTAAGCGAATTATCGAAAGATTTTATCAATCGGAAAATTTGGAAATATTTAAATGACGATCAAGCAAACGAAGAGGAGATTAATCGAATCGTAAAGCAATATAATCCCGCTTTACGACCATATTATCTAGCAAAAAGAACGGTAGAAAATAGTACTTATAAAGACTTTGGTGAGAGTTTTGGTGAAAAGATTTATATTTTGCTGGAAAACGGCGAAGTTTCAAGTTTAAAAGAACAATCAAGGATTATTGACAGTCTTTTGCAAAGCGGCACTAAAAAAGATCCTAAGTTCTTCTATCGGCCATGAGACAGAAAGTTTTTGTCGTTGAAGGAGAACACGATCGGTCACGATTACTGCAAATCGATTCAAGTCTTAATATTGTCACTACTAATGGCAGTGAGATTAGTAATGAAACAATAGCAATGCTGCAAAAGTTAGATGAGACTTCTGATTTGGTCTTATTTTTGGATCCAGACCATGCAGGTGAAAGAATTCGTTCAGTTTTGGATCAAAAGCTAAACAACTGTTTACATGTCTTTTTGGCACAGGAAAAAGCTAAAAGCAAAAATAATAAGAAAATCGGAATTGAACATGCTACGACCAATGACATTAAAGAAGCAATCGCATCTATGCGAGCGAATATCACAATTAGCAAAAGTGATGTAACGACAACAAAACTATATGCTTTAGGTTTGATCGGAAAAGAAAATAGTAAAACAAAAAGAGTAATCATTGCGAAAAGATTGTATTTAGGATATCCAAATGGGAAAACGTTGTTGAATCGACTACATCTATTTGGAATAAAAGAAGTAGAATTGATAGAGGCGTTAAATGAATCATCAAACTAAAAAACATTTTGGACAAAACTTCCTAAAAGACACTAATCTTTTAAAGAAAATTGTCCGTGAGGCAGATATTAAGAATAAAAATGTCTTAGAAATAGGTCCCGGTCAAGGTGGATTGACAAAGGAACTTGTTTTAGTGGCCAAAGATGTGGTTGCCTATGAAATTGATTTAAGTTTAAAAAAGTTTTTGGATTCATTGGAAAATGATTATGATAACTTATCAATTATCTATCAGGATTTTTTAAAATCAGAGCTTAAGCTTAATGAAGAGACACATTTAGTCGCAAACGTCCCTTATTATATTACAACGCCGATTCTATTTACTTTTTTAGAAACGAAGAATTTAAAATCAGCGACGATGATGATTCAAAAAGAAGTAGCTGAACGTTTGATCGCAGAACCAAGCACAAAAGCGTATAATGCGTTATCTGTTTTGGTTCAATATTACACTACGGTTAAAAAGGTAATGGATGTTGATCGAAGATTATTTTATCCGGTACCAAAAGTCGATAGTATTGTTGTTCGCTTGATTAAGCGAATAGAGCGTGAAATTCCCAGCAATGATGAACCGCTTTTTATTGAATTTATTAAAGCAGCATTTAAGCAAAAACGAAAAACGCTGATCAATAATTTGTTTGAATTTGAAAAAATAAGCAAAGATAAAATCAAGGATCAGCTAAAAAGAGCGGGTCTAAACGAAAAAGTTCGTGCCGAAGCATTGGCACTACAGCATTGGATTGCTTTGTTTGAGGTATGGAAGAATGATCGTTGAAAAAGCATATGCAAAATTAAATCTAGCACTTACTGTTGTCGGCAAAAGAAAAGATGGTTTCCATGAGCTAAAAAGCATTGCCATTCCAATTTCATTGCATGATGTCCTAGAGTTTTATTCTAGTGAAGAAATCAGTGTTGAGTCAGACGTTGACATTAAGGATAATCTCATTTTAAAAACTGCCCAAAAAATGCAAGAAAGATGGAATATTAAAGAGGGAGCGAAAATCAAGCTAACAAAAAGAATTCCAATTGGTGGCGGTTTAGGTGGCGAAAGCGCAGATATATCCGCCACTATTAGAGGATTAAACCGGCTTTGGAGCTTAAATTTAGAGTTAGAAGACTTTCATGAACTGGCTACATCATTGGGTTCAGACACGCTTTTTTGTTTATATAATAAACCGGCTTTGATTTATGGTAGGGGCGAAGGAATTTTATTTATCAATCAACCATCTAATTATGATATATTTTTATTTCCTTTTGCACAGGGAATCAAAACAAAAGAAGTTTTTGAAAATCACCAAATCAAGGTTAAGAAAAATCGCTTTGATCGATTATTCCGCTTATACCTAAATGAACAGTATCAAAGCTTTTTCAAAAAGACTTATAACGATTTGATGAAAACCGCCTTTAGATTGAATAAGGATCTAAAAAAACAGCATTCTAGCCTCAAAAAAATCCACAAAAACGTATTCATGAGTGGAAGTGGCACTACATTGTTTATTATGGCAGAAACCAATGAAAGGCCTGATATTATTAATAAAATTGAAAAAATTAACCTTGATTGGGCGAAAAGCGAACCAAAATCATAAAATATCTTTAATCAATTGGTGAAATATGGTATAATTTTAAGCATATAAGGTTTGATGACTTGGAGGGCAAAATGAAAATCACCGACGTAAGAGTAAAACTTGTTAGCAGTGAAAGTAGACTTAGAGGTATCGCCACTATAACCTTCGAAGAAAGTTTCGTCGTACACGATATTCGGATTATTGAAGGTGAAAATGGTATTTTTGTTGCGATGCCAAGCAAAAAAACGCCAAATGGAACTTTTAGAGACATCGCTCATCCAATTAATGCAGAAATGCGCAAGAAAATTGAAAATGCGATAATCGACAAATATCAAGAGGTCCTAAATGGTTCTGAAAAAATAGAGGAAGAAGAATCATAATCTCTGAAATTTTAATTTGTAATTATAAAAAATCTTTTCCGTGTGATTATACGAAAAAGATTTTTTTTAAATGCCGTTTTCCAATTGGATTATGACAAATTTTATAGTATAATAAAGGCGATTACAAATAAGGGGAAAGATAATATGTCAGTTGTAGCAGGATACAAAGTTAAGTTGTTTGCTTTAAACTCAAATCCGGATTTAGCTATTGAGATTTCCAAAGCATCTGGAATTGAGTTAAGTCAAATGGAAGTTGTTCGTTTTTCTGATGGTGAGATGTCTATTAACATTGAAGAAAGTGTACGTGGGCACCACGTGTTCGTTGTTCAATCAACATCAGCTCCAGCGAACGATCATTTAATGGAACTATTAATATTTGCAGATGCGGTCAAGCGGGCATCAGCAAAATCAGTAACAGTTTTAATGCCGTATTATGGTTATTCAAGACAAGACAAAAAATCTAAATCAAGGCAACCAATTACAGCAAAACTAATTGCTGACATGCTACAAGTTGCCGGAGTTGACCGTTTAATTTGTATTGATTTGCATGCAGCACAAATTCAAGGATTCTTTGATATTCCAATCGATAATTTTCCTGCAGCACCTAGATTGGCAAATTATTTTTTAAACAAGAAAAAATGTAAAGACATAGTTGTTGTTTCACCGGATCATGGCGGAGCATCAAGAGCACGAATTTTTGCCAGATACTTAAATGCCCCACTTGCAATCATTGATAAAAGAAGACCCGAGCCAAATAAAGCGGAAGTTGCTAATATCATCGGGGATGTTAAAGGTAAGGTTGCAATTATGATTGATGATATCATCGATACAGCGGGTACGCTTGTTGCCGGTGCTGAAGCATTAATTAAAGCCGGTGCTAAAGAAGTCTATGCTGCAGCAACCCATCCTGTCTTTTCTGGACAAGCATTAGAGCGTATTGAAAAATCACCCTTAACAGAAGTCATAGTTACCGATACAATTAAATTACCTGCAAACTGTTGCTCATCAAAAATAAAGCAAATTTCGATTGGATCATTGTTGGGTAGATCCATCTTACATATTGTAAACGATGAGCCAATCAGTCAATTGTTCGATCAAATTGAAGAGAATTAAACACTAAAATGAAATTAATAGTTGGCTTAGGAAATCCGGGTCAAAAATATAAGGATACCCGACATAATGCAGGTTATATCGCACTTGATGAAGCATTAAAGATTTTTAATCTTAAAATGAAATTGGATGTAAGATTTAAATCTGAAATTGCGTTTTATCAAAACTTAGCAAAAAAAGCGATTTTTTTAAAACCGGTAACATATATGAATCGTTCAGGGGAAGCAGTAAAGAGTGTAATTGATTATTACAAAATTGAGATAGAGGATATTTTAGTAATTGTCGATGATATTCACTTAGAGACGGGGAAACTTAGATTACGTGAGTTAGGCGGTCATGGCGGACATAATGGATTAAGGCATATCATTGAAGTACTTAATACAAAAGATTTTAAAAGAGTTCGAATTGGGATTGATTTAGAAAGCAATATGCCACTTGACAGCTATGTATTAGGCAAATTCAAAGAAGATGAGAAGGCTTTACTTGAGAAGACGTGTAGACAGACAGCAGAAGCAATTGAAATGTTTATAAATGAAATACCTTATAAGGATATTATGACAAAATACAATACCCAAACCTAGGTGTTTGGGTATCTTCTTTTTGCGAGGTAGTATGGATATTAAAGATTTGATTCAAATCGCCGGTATAACAACAAATAAAACACTCGTTAACTCAACCGATAGTTTTAACTGTTTATTGATTGCCAAGCAATTCACTGAACAAAGAAAAACTGTTTTTGTTGTTTTACCAAATCTTTATGATGCACAAAGATATTATGATAGACTTTCAGAGATTTTAAACGAAGATGAGGTCTTATTCTATCCAGTCGATCAGATGTTGACGGTAATGATGGCTTTAAGTAGTCCCGAGTTTAAAAGCGAAAGAATTTTTACTTTAAGGCAGTTGTTGACAGATAAACCTTTTGTTGTCATTATGACACAAGAAGGATTGAGTTATCTCCAACTTCAACCAAAAGACTATTTGCGGAGTGTTAAAAAAATTGAAGTTAAACAAAAGTATGAGCTTGCCAAGCTGGTACAATGGTTAATCTACAATGGTTATCAAAGAAACTACACAATTGAAAAACCAGGTGAGTTTAGTGTTAGAGGAAACATTATTGATTTATATCCACCTCAAGCCGCTCAACCCTATCGACTTGATTTTTTCGATGATGAATTGGAAACCATCCGCATGTTCGATGTTGAGACGCAAAGATCATTTGAAGTTGTTGATAACGTCACTATTGAGCCATTGCAGGAACTCTTTTATACCGATAAAATGAAAGAGGATGCATTGTTAAAGATTAGGAAATTCTTTGATGATAAGATTCTTTCACAGCGAGAAAGGGAAAAACTAGATAATGATATTGAAGCGATTGATTTAAGAAAAAGATTAGATGGACTTCATTTATACAAATCATTTTTCAATGAGCAAAGAACAACGATTTTAGATTTTGCAAAAAACAAAGTCTTATATTATGTGGAACCACATAAAATGGAAATAAACGAAAAAACACAATTAAGTGATTTAAATACATATGCACAGACATTAAATGGTCAGGAATTATTTGCAATACCTTTTCGGATTTCGCTAGAAGAGTGGATGAAACAAAAACATATTGCAATTGATAACTATGGCATAAAACAAGCAAATAATACAATGGATTTAGGAATCCGTGAAGCCACTAAATTTCAAGGAAACATAAAACTTTTTCTGCATGAGATAAAGGATATGCCTAATTATCGTATTATTATCAATATAAACAGAAAAGAAGTAAAAGAAGACTTAATTAAAACATTAATCAAAAACAAGTTTGAATATCACGAGAAAATAACCGACAATCCGGGTATTTACATCATTTCCACGAAGAGTTATGGTGCGTTTTTAAGTAAAAACGATTTAATCTATCTTTTAGATGAAGAACAGCTTTACGCATATAAGCACAAACGAGCGGTTCATTATCGAAGCGTTCTAAATCAAGCAACTAAAATTCGTAAAGTTGAAGATTTAACCGTTGGTGATTTTGTGGTTCATTATGATTATGGAATCGGTCAGTATATTGGGTTAAAGACAATGGAATTAGGTAAAGAGAAGCGCGATTATCTCCATATCGTCTATGCACAGAATGAAGCTCTTTATGTGCCCTTAGATCAAATTAACATGGTTTTAAAATATAGCACTCATGAAGGAACTCGTCCAACTCTTTCAAAAATGGGGGGCAGTAAGTGGAATCGTACAAAAGCTCAGGTGAGAATGAAGATTAAAGACTTAAGTGATCGTTTAATTAATCTGTACGCTCAAAGAGAACAAAGCGAGGGTTTTAAATTTTTTGAATATGAAGATCTGCAAAAAGAGTTTGAACTTGATTTTCAATACCAAACAACAAAAGACCAAGAAAAAGCAATCCTTGAAACACAACAAGATATGTTAACAAATAAGCCAATGGATCGTTTAGTAATTGGTGATGTTGGTTTTGGAAAAACAGAAGTTGCACTGAGAGCGGCATTTAGAGCGGTGTTAAACACCAAGCAAGTATTATACTTAGTCCCAACAACGGTTTTAGCTAGACAACATTATTACACATTCAAAGAAAGATTTGAAAAATATGGCGGAAATATCGCTTTATTGAGCCGTTTTATTACAAGGAAGAAACAAACGGAAGTCTTGGATAAACTGAAAAAAGGCTTAATTGATGTTGTAATAGGAACACATCGATTATTATCGAAGGATGTCGTCTTCAAAGACTTGGGGTTGTTAATAATCGATGAAGAACAAAGGTTTGGTGTTGAGCATAAAGAACGGATTCGCGAGATAAAGCATCAAGTTGACACATTAACCTTAAGTGCAACACCAATTCCAAGAACATTACAAATGGGAATGATGGGATTAAAGGATCTTTCAATGATTGAAACACCGCCGATGAATCGTTATCCTGTTCAAACATATGTTGTTGAGCGACACGAACCATTGATCAAGGAAGCCATTACGCGCGAACTGGCAAGAGGCGGACAAGTTTTCTACTTGTTTAATGAAGTTCAAGGAATGGAGCGAATGCTTCTGAAATTAAAGAAACTAGTGCCGGAAGCGAGAATTGCCTTTGCTCACGGTAAAATGCAGCGCGACATCTTGGAAAATGTTTTATCCGATTTCATTGATCATCAGTTTGATGTTTTAATTTCGACAACAATCATTGAGACCGGAATTGATATTCCTAATACGAATACGATCATTATTCATGATGCCGATAGATTAGGCTTGTCTCAACTCTATCAGATTAGAGGAAGAGTTGGCCGAAGCGATCGAATTGCCTATGCATATTTAATGTATGATGGCAGAAAAATCATGAATGATGAAGCGAGAAAACGGTTGAGTGCAATTCAGGACTTTACTGATTTGGGTAGCGGCTACAAAGTCGCGATGAGAGATTTGGCAATTAGAGGCGCTGGCGATATTTTAGGTGCAGAACAATCCGGCTTTATTGACTCGGTTGGAATCGAGTTATACACCAAATTATTGGAAGAAGCAATGACGGGGGTTAATGCTTTTGATCATCCCCAAGATACGCAAATAGATACGGTGTTCGCCGCAAGACACGTTGATCCAAAATATGTCAATAATGATCAAGTCAGAATCGAAATTCATAAACAGATCAGTTCACTGAACACACTAGCTGACTTAGAAGATTTAAAAGTAGCATTAAAGGATCGTTTTGGGCCGCTGGATGTTGATTTAGTTTTATACATGTATGAAAAGCTTTACAACAAATATGTCGCAAGACTTGGCATTCAGAAAACAGATGTTTCACTAGAATCAGTGACCTTAACGTTAAAAAAAGAGGCTTCTTTAGAAATTGACGGTAAGAAGCTGTTTGAGTGTGCCAACAAAGTACAGCCACCGATTCAGTTGGATTATGTACGGGGAAGAGTCCAGATAAAACTTTATACTAGGTATAAAAAAGAACACTGGCTCTACATAATGGTCCATTTTTTAGAAAATTATTTTAAAAAATAAAGTATCTGAAAAGGAACTTAATTTTATTTTGTAATTGCTATCTTTACAAAAAATGATATGTTATAATAAAATTGTTGAGTATGCGACAAAAAAAGACAATGAGGAGAGAGAGCATGGAAAAAAATATTTTGGACTTACGTAAGAAAATGGATTTACTTGAACAGGAGTTCATACCTTACGGCTTTAATAAGGCAAAAATCGATTTAAAAGTTTTGGATCGTCTTAAGGACAAAGAAAACGGAAAATTGATTTTAGTTACGGCAATTAATCCAACGCCAGCCGGTGAAGGAAAAACAACTGTTTCAATTGGTTTGACACAAGGGTTGAATGAAATTGGCAAAAAGGCAATTGTCGCTTTGAGAGAACCGAGCTTAGGACCGGTTTTTGGTGTCAAGGGTGGAGCAACAGGTGGCGGAAAATCGAGCGTTACACCACAGGATGACATCAACCTGCATTTCACAGGTGATTTACACGCAATCACTTCAGCGAATAATCTTTTAAGCGCATTGATCGATAATCATATTTTCCATGGTAATGAATTAGAGCTTGAAACAGTTACCTGGACACGTGCAATCGATATTAATGATCGTAGTTTACGTGCAATCGAAACCCCAGTTAGAAAAGACGGTTTTGTTATTACTGCAGCAAGCGAAGTAATGGCAACTTTAGCGCTATCTTCAGATCTAGAAGATTTGAAAATGCGATTAAACAGAATTTTAATTGGCTATAACAAAAATGATGAACCAGTATTCTTGCATCAATTGGGTGGAGCAGATTCAATGGTCATGTTATTAAAAGATGCGATTAACCCAAACCTAGTTCAAACAATTGATGGAGTACCCGCTTTCATTCACTGCGGACCATTTGCTAATATTGCCCATGGATGCAACTCTTTAGTTGCTACACGCATGGCTTTAAAATTAGCTGATTACACCGTAACTGAGGCGGGCTTCGGTGCTGATCTTGGCATGGAAAAATTCCTGCATTTAAAAAATGCCATATTTAAATAAAACAGTTGATGCCGTTGTTTTGGTTGCCACAATTCGTGCCCTAAAGGCGCATGGTGGTGCAGAAAACTTCAATGTTTATGATTTAGAAGCACTCAAGAGAGGTATGCCGCACCTAGAACACCACTTAAAAAATATTAAGGGATTGGGTTTAAATTATGTTATTGCTTTAAACCATTTCTATAATGACAGCCAAGAAGAAGTTAACTACTTAATGAATTGGGCAAAAGAAAACAATCATCCAATTTCACTTTCTAAAGGATTTGCTGAAGGTGGAAAAGGAACGGCTGATTTAGCTGACTTAGTTGTTCAAATGGCAAATAGACCAAACAACTTCAAACCTCTCTATGATGAAACATTATCGGTGAAGGAAAAAGTTGAGAAGATTGCTAAAACGATGTATGGAGCAAAAGAGGTTGTCTTTACTAAAAAAGCGACTGAACAGCTTAAAAAATATAAAGAATTTGGTTGGAACTTACCTGTTTGTATGGCTAAAACGCCATTATCACTAAGCGGAGACGCAAGTCTTAAAGGAGTACCACAAGACTTTACTTTAACAATCCAGGAAATTCGCCCTTCATTTGGTGCGGGATTCTTAGTAGCTAGAACAAAAGGAATTATGATCATGCCTGGTTTGAATAAAACACCGCGCGCAATGGATTTTAGAATTGATAAGGATGGAAATGTAACAGAAGTGGAGCGTGATTAAGATGATTTTAATGAATGGTAGTAAAATAGCTAAAGAAAGAAATATTGGCGTTTCAAAATTGGTTGAAGAAGCATTGAAAAAATACTCAAGAAGACCAAACTTAGCATTCATTTTAATTGGGAATAATCCAGCAAGCGAATCTTATGTTAAGGGTAAAACAAAAGCATGTGAACTTGCGGGATTCGATCATGTTTTATACCGAATGGATGAACAAGTTGAAGAAAAAGAAGTTATTGAATTGATTGAAAGATTAAATCACGACAATTTAGTGGATGGAATGATCCTACAGCTTCCAATCCCCAAACATTTAAATTCTGATTACTTAATCGATCTTATTTCAAAGGAAAAAGATGCGGATGGATTCCATGTTGTTAATCAGGGATTATTGTATCAAAGAAAAAAATCAACTCCACCCGCAACACCAAAAGGAATTATGTCTTTATTAGAGCATTACAATATTCCTGTTTCAGGAAAACATGCAGTTGTAGTCGGTAGAAGCAATATCGTTGGTATGCCAGTAGCATCATTGCTATTAGCAAAAGATGCAACCATTACTGTTTGTCACCGGGCAACACCGAATCTAGCAGAACATACAATTAAGGCAGACATCTTGGTTGTTGCTGTTGGTAAAGCCAATTTGATTACGAAAGACATGGTTAAACCAGGGGCAGTTGTGATCGATGTTGGTGTCAATCGTGTAAATGGAAAACTTTATGGTGATGTTGATTTTGAAAATGTAAAAGAAGTAGCATCATACATTACACCAGTTCCCAAAGGCGTCGGACCAATGACAATAAATGGTTTAATCGAAAATACTTTTGAACTATATGTTGAACACATGGAAAGACAAAAAATGTAATTTTAGCGGTTTTACCTTTACAAAGTAAAAATCTTCATTTATAATGGATTTGTATTTAATCATCGTATAAGTTATTGGTTATGGCAATAACGTCTCTACCGTAGGACCAGCATTCTACGACTACGATTGTTAAACATTTTAAAGGGGTTGTTTATCACGTAGGCCCTACGATTGTTTAAATACATAAGGGGTCATGGGGATAAGTAGCACTCTATATAGCTTAATGTGTAACGGAAAAGCACTGATTTCGGTGTTTTTTTCTTTTTTTGGAGAGAAAACAGCAATTTTGACGAGCAAGAACGACTAAATAATGCTATAATAAGTAAGCAAGTAAACATTTAAGGAGGAAAAAAGATGAACGTTTGGCATGATCTTGATAAAAAAAGGATTAAAGCAGATCATTTTATCGCTTGTATTGAAATTTCTAAAGGAAGTAAGAAAAAATATGAGCTCGATAAAGAAACCGGAATGATTATTTTGGATCGAATTTTGTTTACATCGACACACTATCCCTCCAACTATGGATTTATTCCTAAAACTTATGCGGGTGATAATGATCCCCTTGATGTTTTAGTTTTATGTCAAGAAGATATTGAGCCATTAAGTTTAGTATCGTGTTATCCAATTGGTGTAATAAAAATGATCGACTCAAATGAAGTTGACGAAAAGATTATCGCAATTCCTTTTGGTGATCCGTCATTGACTCAATACAAGGATATTAGTGAGTTACCACAGCACTTATTAACCGAAATGGGCCATTTTTTTGAAGTTTATAAGTCACTAGAGGGTAAAAAAACCTATATTCTTGATGTTCAAGGCGCGGAAGAAGCGAAAAAAATAATTAATCAATCAATCAAAAATTACGAAAAGACATTCGGAGACAGTAAGGATAAATAAACATGGGAAGAGCATTTGAAGTAAGAAAAGCCTCAATGGCAAAAACGGCAGCAGCAAAAAGTAAATTATATGCAAAATATGGTAAAGAAATCTATATGGCCGCAAAAGCGGGATCACCAGATCCAGAAATTAATCAAACATTAAAAAGAATCATTGAAAAAGCGAAGAAAGATCAAATTTCAGCTGATATAATTAAACGTGCAATCGAAAAAGCCAAAGGTGGAAGTGACGAAAACTATGTGGCGGTTCGCTATGAGGGCTTTGGTCCCGGCAACAGCCTGTTTATTGTTGAATGCCTAACGGACAACGTCAATCGGACGATTGCTGAAGTTAGGAATTGCTTTACAAAAACCGGGGGAAAACTTGGTGTGACAGGGTCTGTTTTACATCAGTTTACCCATGAAGCAGTCTTTATCGTTGAAAACACAACCGAAGATGAAGTTTTAGAAGCATGCATTTTACACGATGTTGATGTTTCTGATATTGAAACTGATGAATCTGGAGCAGTTACTGTCTACGGAGATGCCCAGCAATTCAATCAGATAAGAACAATGTTTGACCAAATTGAAGCGTTTCAATTATCGACAGAAGAGATAATGTGGCTCCCAATTATGGAAACAAAACTTACCCTTGAGGAAACAGAGATCTTTAATCGTTTAATGCAAATGTTAGACGAAGTTGACGATGTTCAGGAAGTTTATCATAACGTTGTTTCATAGAAATTTTCAATCAGAAAAAATGGAAAATTTATAAGCATAAGACAGTTTATTCAAAAGCGAAAAAACTGTCTTTTAATTTGCTTTTTATTATGTTATAATAACGAAGAGACTATACGAGGTGACAAAATATGAATCTAGAAAAAAAAGACAAGTTGATTTATGGTTTTATTGAACTAGAATCTAAACGTCAAAGAGAGCACATTGAGTTGATCGCATCTGAAAACTATGTATCAGAGGCTGTTTTAGAAGCACAAGGCTCAATCTTGACGAATAAATATGCTGAAGGATACCCGGGTAGAAGGTATTATGGTGGTTGCGAGTATGTTGATATGGTTGCGAACGAAGCAATTGATCGTTTGAAAAAAATGTTTGGTGTAAAACATGCAAACGTCCAACCACATTCGGGCTCTCAAGCAAATATGGCGGCTTATCAAGCGTTGATAAAGCCGGGTGATTTGATCTTAGGAATGTCGCTAAACGAAGGCGGACATCTAACCCATGGCTATCATTTAAACTTTTCGGGCAACTTCTATCGCTCTGTTTTTTACAGTGTTGATCGAAAAACTGAATTGATTGACTATGATGCAGTCAGAAAAATTGCATTAGAACATAAACCCAAATTGATAATTGCAGGAGCAAGTGCTTATTCAAGAATCATCGATTTCAAAAAATTTCGTGAAATAGCTGATGAAATAGGTGCTTATTTAGTTGCTGATATAGCACATATTGCCGGGCTGGTTGTTGCCGGAGTTCATCCATCACCATTTCCTTATGCTCATGTTGCTACTTCGACGACACATAAGACATTAAGAGGACCGAGAGGCGGAATCATTTTAACAAACGATGATGAAATCGCTAAAAATGTTAATCGTGCTGTTTTTCCAGGTGTTCAAGGCGGGCCATTAATGCATGTGATCGCTGCTAAAGCAGTTGCTTTTGGTGAAGCACTAAAACCGGAGTTTAAGAAATATCAGGAACAAGTTGTCAAAAATTCTAAATTAATGGCGAAAACACTACAAGATTTAGGGTATCCAATTGTAAGTGGAGGAACGGATAATCATTTATTCATGGTTAACGTTAAGAAAAAATATGGTGTTACCGGAATTGATGCTGAAAATACATTGCACCGCGTCAACATTACGTGTAATAAGAATGGTGTACCCTTTGACGAAGAAAGACCAGCTTATGCGAGTGGTATTCGAATTGGGACAGCCGCAATTACGACATTGGGTTATACGGAAGCGGAAGTCATTCAAATTGCACATTTGATTGACCAAACTTTACAAAATAAAAATGACGATGAAAAAATTAAATTAATTAAGCAAGAAGTACTTAATTTAACAAAAACGGTCGAAGAAAGAAGGAAGGGAGAACAAAAATGATTACAAAAACAAGAAACATCCCAGATGGAAAAAGCGAATTAAAAAAGCTAAGTGTAATCCCGTATGTTGACGCTAATTACGTATACTATCCTGTGACAAGTGCACGCTGTCCAGAAGGAGAGACGTGTGTAGTAAGTGGACAGTTTGTCAAAGTGGGAGAAGTTATTGGGACAAGAAAGGGTGCCTTTTTTGAACAACCGATGCACGCTACAGTAAGCGGTGAAGTTAAGGGTTATGAAAAGCATATTGACCAAAGCGGAAAAATTGTTGACTGTCTAATTGTTGAAAATGACAAAAAATATACATTGCATGAATCAGCAGTTGAACGTACTGAAACTGAGATTGATTCCTTGACTCGAGAAGATTTTATCGAAATTACGAAAGAAGCAGGATTGGTAGGTTTAGGTGGAAGCGCATTTCCTACATATATCAAACTGAGCACAAAAGATCCGATTAAAGTTGTGTTAGGTAATGGTGTTGAATGCGAACCCTTTTTAATTAGCGACCATTACGCGATGCTGTTTAAGTCTGAAGAGTTGATCAAGGGACTAATATACGCGATGAAAGCTTCGGGCGCTGAAAAAGGCGTCATCGCAATTAAGAAAAAATATAAAGAAATTTATGAAGCATTGATGCTTAAACTACAGGAATTTCCTGATTACGATATTAAAATTGCTAAAGTCGGCAATCATTACCCCCAAGGATGGGAGATTGAAACAGTTGAAAGTGCACTAGGTATTAAGATTCCGCAAGGTGAATTATTATCCAAATATGGTGTGCTAAACTTCAATGTGTCTACTTTAGTAAGTATATATAATGCAGTTAAGAAGAGACTTCCGGTATTAAAAAGATATGTTTCCGTAAGCGGAAACGGAATTCAAAATACAGTGTTTAGAGTTAGAATTGGAACGCTGATGTCAGAATTGGTTCAACTTGCAGGCGGTTATAGAGATGAAAAAATTCCTAAAGTATTGATTTTAGGAGGACCAATGATGGGCACAAGTGTTTTACGCGATGATATCGTTATGACACACACAACAACAAACTTAATTGTTATGAATGACGAAGTCACGAAAGAAGAGCCGTGCATTCATTGTGCATCGTGCGTTTACTCATGCCCTGTATCAATTCAGCCAGTCCAAATCATGAATGCTTATAAAAATAAAGACAAAGAGACAGTTGGAATCTTAGAAGTCAATAAGTGTATTGAGTGTGGACTATGTTCATATGTTTGTCCGTCAAAGATTCATTTGACAGAGTACATGCGTTTAGGCAAACGCTTGATTAAATAGGAGAAATGGATATGAAGGTAATTAAACAAACAAGCCCCTATATCAGAAAAGAGACAAGCACTAAAAGAATGATGATCGATGTTTTGATCGCATTAATGCCGGTAGTATTATTTTCCATTTATCGTTTTGGATTTGATGCTATAATTCGCATTCTTGTTTCACTTGTTGTCATGATTGGTGTTGAGGCATTTGCATTCGGTTTGATGAATAAACCTAGCAAAAAAGGAACAAAATTTGAAAAATTCAAGTCAAGATATAAGGACTACACAATCAACAATGTAACTGCTCCTGCAGTCAGTGCGATCGTCTTTTCAATGATCGTCCCAAGCACTTTACCGATTTATGCCATTATTATTGGTGCTGTTGTCGGTATTGGAATAGTGAAAATGTTTTTCGGTGGATTGGGATCTAATATCTTTAACCCAGCAGCAGCGGGTCGAATTTTTATTGGTATCGCTTTGGCGGGAATGTTCGTATACCAAGGAATTGATTTAGCTGCAGGTGCAACTCCACTTTCAAGCAGTTTAGGCTTTTCTGAACTAATTGGAAGATATCCACTTAAAGATTTATTTTTTGGCAATATACCAGGATCGATGGGTGAAATTAATGCATTAGCCATTTTAATTGGTGCAGCATACTTATTAATCCGTAAGGCGGCAGACTTTAGAGTTATGTTAGCTGCATTGGGTGCATTTGCTATACCAATGATTTTTGCAGGACTTGCATTACATCCCGATCACTTAATCGAATATGTTTTATATCATGTTTTATCAGGTGGATTATTATTTGGAGTAGTCTTTATGATTACAGATCCAGTAACTTCACCAGTAACAAGACCAGGAAGATGGATGTTTGGTATTTTAATTGGATCAGTTGTGGTCTTAATCAGATTGTTTGGAGCATATCCGGAAGGAATGGCATTTGCGATTTTGTTAGGTAACATTTTCGTGCCAATGTTTGACTATCCTAAATATGCTACCAACAAATATTCATGGAAATCAATTTTGGGAATGGTAATTGCTGTCTTATTAGTATCAGTAATTGTCTTTTTCGGTTTGGGAGGTAGTTTATAATGAAAAAGCTATTTGAAAAGCCACTAATTCATTTTACGCTTGTGCTAACAATCATCGCACTTGCGTGTGGTTTTGTAGTTGGAATAACGTATGAAATTACACATCCGATTATTATGGAAAATCAGAGATTAGCTCAACTGGAAGCGTATGAAAGAGTTATGCCCGGCATTAAAGACATCGTGGAGTTAAAACCAACACAACCGGTTCAATCTGTATCGTCCAGTATTAAAGCACTTGACAAAGATAACAAAGAAATTGGCTATGTCTATGTTGTAAATGGGACAAATGGATATGGAAACATGACAATTGTTATCAGCGTTAACATGAATGGAATCATTCAGTCGTCCGAATTTACAGTGATGAATCAAACATTGAATCAGGATGCAACAAGAGCTAATTTAGCGCGTTATAATGGAACACCAATCACTGATTTAGAAGAGCCAATCGGAATTATCGGTGGAGCAACAGTCAGCTTCGGCACGGTTAAATCAATGCTTGCTGATGTAGCTAAAGTTCATGTTCAAGTAGCAGAAGATGTTACTGAACCAGATCCATATGAAGATTGGTTTGGTGAAGGATATCAATTAGAAGAAAAAGTTGATCTAACGGGTGAATACCTGCAGGCAAAACAAGTGGTTAAAAACAGCAATGGAGACATCATCGGATCAATTTATGTTGTAGAAGGTAAATCTGTTTACCATAGCAGTAGTGAAGGTACGATCAGAATGCACGTTGGTTTAGACAATGACGGAAAAGTTATTGGTTATCATTTTGAAGTATATGAACACACAAACGGTTTTAGACCAGATGTTGTAGCATATTTAAATGCAGAAGTTCTTAATACAAACATCAATGATTTTGAAGAAGATGAAGGAATTTCAACTGGAGCCACAAATTCAAGTAGATTAGTAATTAGAATGTTAACAGAATTGAAAAGTGAGGTGACATCGGTATGACAAGAGAAAATAGATGGTTGATAATTAACGCGGCTATTATCTTGATAGTTGGAGCACTCGCTGTTTTAGCATATCATTTTTTGATAAACATACCGTCAAAACCACAAAATCAATTGTTTGGTGTAAAAGTGACTTTAACAAATAAAGTTGAACTAAATGCAGAGCCAAGCTCTGGTGAATATGCTTTGCTTATAGCACGTTATGATGCTATGGACGGCAATAGAAAAATTGGTGATGTGTTTTATGCAAAAGGAACAAATGGGTATACTTATGAAGTTGATGATGATTTTGGTGTAATTGAATTATATATTGGAATTGACACTGACGGAAAAGTATCAGTTCAAGTCTTAAATGCAAGACAGACCAGAGATAGAGTTCCAGCAATTTATGATTTTGTTAAATTACGTTTGCAGGATGTTGGAATTGAAAACATTGAAGCAATTTCGACAGCCGGTGGTAATGGATTGGTTGCTGGAGCAACCCATTCGCGCACCTTAGTTAAAACCCTGGTTACGCTAGCGGTTAATGAATATAAAGGAGTTGAACCAGATCCATATGAAGATTGGTTTGGTGAAGGATATCAATTAGAAGAAAAAGTTGATCTAACGGGTGAATACCTGCAGTCAAAACAAGTAGTTAAAAACAGTAATGGCGATATCATCGGATCAATTTATGTTGTAGAAGGTAAATCTGTTTACCATAGTAGCAGTGAAGGTACGATCAGAATGCACGTTGGTCTAGATGATGACGGAAAAGTTATTGGTTATCATTTTGAAGTATATGAACACACAAACGGTTTTAGACCAGATGTTATAGCATACTTAAACGCAGAAGTTCTTAATACAAACATCAATGATTTTGAAGAAGATGAAGGAATTTCAACTGGAGCCACAAATTCAAGTAGATTAGTAATTAGAATGTTAACAGAATTGAAAAGTGAGGTGACATCGGCATGACAGAGGCAAAACAAAAAGTAAACTTAAGCGTCGATAATAAAGACAACAATTTGCTTAGTATTTTTACAACTGGAATTATTAAAGAAAACAGCATTTTTGCGATGGCGCTAGGTTTATGTCCAGCATTGGCTATTTCACAAACATTTGAAAGCGCGTTTGGAATGAGCTTACTTGTTGTAATTGTATTGATTCTAACGAATGCGACAATCTCTGCTCTTAGAAACTTTATTCCTGGTGCAGTAAGATTGCCAGCTTATATCATTATTATTGCAACCGAAGTTACGGTAATCAATATGTTTGTTGATGCGTTTGCGCTTGATTTATCGCAAGCACTCGGAGTCTTTATTCCCCTAATTACAGTAAACTGTATTGTTTTAGGGCGTGCTGAGTCATTTGCATCAAAAAACTCTGTAGGAAAATCAATCATTGATGGAGCCGGAACGGCTTTAGGATATGGTATAGCACTAAGTTTAATTGGTTTTTTTAGAGAACTAATCGGAACTGGTATGATTAAAATTGGTGTCTTGTTACCATTACCGTTTGAGTTTATCTTATTTGAAAATTGGGGATTATCAAAATATGCATTAGGCATCTTTTCACAACCTCCAGGAGCATTCTTAGTTATGGGAATTATGATCGCAGTTATTGCGGTATATAAAAACATGAGAGCACAAGGAGGTAAGAAATAATGGATTTAGTATTACTTTTAATTTCCTCGATGATTATTAATAACATCATCTTAATGCAATTTTTAGGATTATGTTCATTCTTTGGCGTTTCTACGAAAGTTAAAACAGCGCTCGGAATGGGAGCTGCGGTAATTGTCGTTATTGTCATTGCAACAGCTATAACATATCCGCTTTATCACCTTGTACTAGTTAAATACAACATTCAATATATTGATACAATCGCCTTTATTTTGGTTATTGCAAGCATTGTTCAATTAATTGAATTGGTAATCAAAAAATTCAGTCAACCACTTTATAAAGCTTTAGGTGTATATCTACCACTTATTACAACAAACTGTGCTGTATTAGGTGTTGCATTAAAGGTCGTAGCTACACCTCAGTCATTTCCTCATGCGCTTGTCTATGCATTAGGGACAGCGATGGGTTTTGCATTTATGATCATAATCTTTAGCACAATTAGAATAAGATTAGAAACAGCAAGTGTTCCAAAAGCATTTAAAGGATTGCCAATTGCTTTTATTACTACATCATTAATGTCAATGGCTTTCCTGGGCTTGGCGGGGTTGATTTAAGATGGAGTTTATTTTAATTGTAGGAATAATAGTAGCAGCGAGTCTAATATATATCGGTTCAATATACGCAAACCAAACAACTGAAATTCCCGAATCATGTAAACAAGCATATCTAGACGCACAAAATTGTTCGGGTTGTTCAGGCTCTGGAAGTTGCCTAACTCGCGCATTAGAAAGTATAAAGGAGATTAAATTATGAATTTTTTAGCAGCACTAATTCCTTTAGCTGTATTAGGAGTTATCGGTATGGTTTTAGGCTTAACGCTAACATTTGCAGATAGTTATTTTGAAGTTAAGGAAGATCCAAGAATAGACGGGGTTGAAAAACTTCTTCCCAACTATAATTGTGGAGCTTGCGGAACACCAGGATGTAGAGCATTTGCAACTGCAATCATAAATGGTGATATCAAAGAACTGTCAAAATGCAAACCAGGAAAAGCAGACAAACACTTTAATCCTATTTTAGCGTATTTAAAGGATCATCCGAATCCAGACGGTACGCCTGTTGATGTGAAGATTTAGGACATTCAATGTCCTTTTCTTTACATCAAGCGATGTTTTTGATTTAATAAAGTAAACTAGGTGAAATTATGAAAAAGATATTTAGCATTGTTACAGTGATAGCTCTAATAATTACTTTAAGCGCGTGTACTAAAGATACACACCGTTTTTATATTTCTGCAATGGACACTATTATTGAAGCGGAAGTTAGAGACACTAAAAAGAATGCAAATAAGAACATAAAAGTAATTGAAGATATTTATTTAACCTATCACCACTTAACAGATAATTTTAGAGATTTGCCGATTGACTCGGCATTTAAGACAAATATATACGCAATCAATAAAAGACCCGGTGAAAAGATTGAAATTGATTTTGAATTGTATGAAATCTTAGCTAAAGCTGAAGAGTATCGCATCTTAACAGATGGGTACTTTGATGTTTCAATTGGAAAGATAATTGATGTATGGAAAGAAGTAATTCAATCAGAAGATTGGTTAGAAGGAAACGACATCACAGAAGCTGAGTGGGAAGAACTAGTTAGAAAAATAGATGAGATTGAAGTTCAAGAAAACGCATATACCTTATTCCATGAAGATGGCAAGTATTACATTAAGTTAAAAAATGATCAAGTAAAACTGGATTTAGGGGCATTTGCTAAAGGCTACGCTACGCAAAAAGCATATGAATATTTAGAAAAGAACAAGGTAAAAAACTTCATTATAGTAGCTGGGGGAAGTTCAATCTATTTAGGTGAGAACGCAAAGTCTGAAGACAAGCAATTTCCGGTTGGGTTGATCAATCCAAACAGGCAAAAAAATGATGGTCGACTTTATGGCGAAATAAAAGTAAAAAACAACTCAATTACCTCAAGCGGAAATAACGAGCAATTTTTCATGTATGGAGATATTAAATATCACCACTTAATTTCAACTAAAACGAAGTACCCAATGCACTATTATCACTCTTTGACAATGGTTACAAAAGATGCCGGATTTGCAGATGCGATTACGACTGCAATATTTTCAATGTCGCCGGAATTTTTAGAGTCTTGGGTTGAAAGGGTAAGAGAAACATACGATTTTGAAATAATAATTTTCAATTATGATAACACAATTGACACCAGATATATGGTAGATACAGAATTCGAATTAAGATAAAAAAGGTTGTAAATATGAAAACCAAAAGTCCGCTACAAAAAAAACGAGATCTAATCCTAGTAATAACACTCTTTCTCTTAATGGGGGGCGTTTTTTTGGTGTATCGGATGACAGCATTTAGAGGGGAATCAGCTTCAGCCAGTGTTTACTACGGAACTGAAAAAATGGTTACGGTTGATTTTGGTTTACAAAACGTAAATATCGTTAGCAAACAGGCTGTTGAAAATAAATACTACGATCTTTACGGTTATAATCAGTTTCCTTATCACGACGTGGAAAAAAATAGTATTGTTTTACTGGGCGATTATACGGTAAGAGGTGTTAGACAATTAGTTGTTGTTAGTTATGACTTTGAGAAAAAAAGCATGCAGATAATCGATGAGAAAAGTCCTAATAATATTTGTAGTAAAGAAGGCGAATCAACGGGCTTTCCACTTATCTGTCTACCCAACAATATTTACGTTAGATTTGAACAAGAAAGACAACTAGAGGTTTAACAACATGGAAAAAACGAAAAAGATTACGCTTCTATCAAATTTTTTGGCAATTGCGATTGTGCTGAATATTATTGAAGCGAGTATTCCAATAATTCCCGTTCCGGGAGCCAAACTTGGTTTTGCAAACATTATGACTTTGATTATTATTTATATTTACTCGTTCAAAGAAGGAATTGCAATTTCAATTTTACGTGTTGTTTTAGTATCATTACTAAGCGGAAGATTTTTGGGCCCAACCTTTTATATGAGTATGTCAGGTGTGCTATTGTCAACAATCATGATGGGGATTTTTGTTAAACTGGATTTTTTTGGCCCACTTGGAGTAAGTGCGATTGGATCGATTTTTCATTGTATCGGACAAATAGCGGCAGGAATCTTCGTCATTGGAAGTGTGGTCGTTTTAGCATATTTACCCATTATGCTTTTTTTAAGTGTACCTACGGGAATTTTAACTGGCATTATTGCAAAAAAGTTTCTATCAATTTGGCGGACAGTTTACTAGTTAAGCACTTGATTTTAAAGGGGATAAATGCTATAATTTTTGCATATTTAAAGGGGATAAAATAAAAAGGGGATTAATAAAATGTATCATACATATATCAATGGTTTTATTGAGGTTGTTTGTGGTCCGATGTTTGCCGGAAAAACGGAAGAATTGATTCGTCGAATTAGAAGATTAGAGTATGCAAAACAAAGTGTTTTAGTTTTCAAACCCAAAATTGACACAAGATACTCTGAAAATGAAATTATATCTCATAACATGAGTCGAAACCCATCGATCGTTATTCAAAATAGTGAAGAAATCTATGATTATGTCAAAGAAGATACTGATGCGGTTGTAATTGATGAAGCTCAATTCTTTGATGATGGAATTGTTCAAATCATTGAAAATTTAGCTGATCAAGGTAAACGCATAATCGTTGGTGGTCTAGATCGTAATTTTAGAGGAGAGCCTTTTGGGCCAATGCCACAAATATTAGCAAGAGCAGAGTTCGTTACTAAATTAACGGCAATTTGTGTAAAGAGTGGATTACCAGCAACTAGAACCCAACGAATTATTAACGGTAAACCTGCTCATTATAATGATCCAACTGTTTTGGTTGGTGCAAAGGAGTCCTATGAACCAAGATCAAGACACTATCATGAAGTGCCAGGAAAACCTAAATAAGGAATACCTTATGAAACAAGCCTTGAAAGAGGCACAAAAGGCATATGATATGGATGAAGTTCCTGTTGGAGCAGTTGTTGTATACCAAGGGAAAATTATTGCAAGAGGACATAACAAAAGAGAAAGCCAACAGGCATTTCACGCTCATGCAGAATTTATTGCTATGCAAAAAGCAGCGAAAAAGTTAGGTACGTGGCGTTTGGAAGATTGTGATGTTTATGTTACAATGGAACCGTGCCCAATGTGTGCTGGTGCAATGCTGCAAGCTAGAATTCGCTCAGTTTATTATGGAGTTACTGATCAAAAAGGTGGAGCGATTGAAAGTGTAGTAAAACTATTAGATTACTCTTTTAATCATCAAATCAATATTGAAAAAGGATTGCTGGAAGAAGAAAGCCAAGCACTGATAAAAAGTTTTTTTAAAAAATTAAGAAAAAAATAAATCCCAATTGAGCATCATCATTCAATAGTCAAATGTGAACCTGGTCAGGTCTTAATCGAAGCAGCCATAAGCGTCTTGATTATGTGGGTGATGATGCTCAATTGGGATTTTGACTTGCCATGATTTAACATATTGAATGAGAATAAAAAAGATAATGTTATAATAATAATGATGACTATATTTAAGAAAGGGTGCAAGTAATTTAATCTTGCAAAATAAATTATGAAACTAAACGCTAAAGTATATCGAGGTTTAACAAATGAACCATTTAAAGTTCACGAAATAAACGGAAAGTTTGTGGAATTTCATTATATGAATGACACTCCGTATTTTTATCAGTATGCAAATAGAGGTAATTTCTCGGTTTGGACGTCGGATGGAAATGATTATAAGGTTCTAGTCGAAAGAGATTATCATGAAGCACTTAATAAGTTTTATGAACCAAAAGTCAATGAGATTTGGATGACATTCTTACAAGAAGTCGGAGCAATTCAACGCAAGGTCAGATTGTTTTATCTAATTCCAATGATTTTGGTTTATGTAGCAATTATCGTTGTTGTTCAAACTCTGTTTCCTGAACAAATTCTAATTGGATTATTATTGCTAGTTGTAGCTATGTTTGGAAGCAACATGATACAAAGCCGATATGTGACTAAAAAAATTCGCGAAAAGAATATTATTGCTCAAGAAGCAATTGAAAACTATCTTGGTGTTCCTGAGCTCGAAAGAATCGTTAACGCTCGAGACGAACATTATCGCAGATTCTTCGAAGTGCCAGAGGAAGAAATGGCTGAAAACCAAGAGGAAGTGGATACAGCAGAAGACACAATGGAAGAGATTGAGGTGATTGACCAAGATGATTCAGAGTAAAGCTATACAATCAATTAGATTTTTAGGTATTGATGCAATAAACAAAGCTAACAGCGGTCATCCTGGTGTTGTTTTGGGTGCTGCACCAATTATATATACACTGTTTACGAGACACATGAACATTGATGTAAGAAAACCTAATTGGGAAAATCGCGATCGCTTTGTTTTATCAGTTGGCCATGGATCAATGTTATTATATGCAATTAATCACTTAATTGGTTACAAAATTTCAATGAACGACATTGAAAATTTTCGTCAGTTAGGGAACACGCCTGGCCATCCAGAATATGGGCACACTGAAGGTGTTGAAACAACAAGCGGACCACTAGGCCAAGGAATTGCAAATGCTGTAGGAATGGCAATTTCTGAAACACATCTAGGTAGCAAATTCAACACAGACAAACATAAAATTGTTGATCATTATACTTACGTATTGTGCGGAGATGGTGATTTACAAGAGGGTGTTGCTATGGAAGCGATGAGTCTTGCGGGTCATTTAGGTCTTGAAAAACTTATTGTTTTGTTTGATTCGAATGATATCCAACTTGATGGAGACCTTAATTTAGCATTCAGTGAAAATCATGAAGAAAAATTTAAAGCAATCGGTTGGAACTATCTTCGAGTTGAAGATGGTAACGATGTAGAAGCGATTGATAAAGCCATTTTACAAGCTAAAGATCAAAAAGATAAGCCAACTATTATTGAAGTAAAAACAATTATTGGTTATGGTTCTTCAAACGAAGGAACAAGTAAAGTACATGGAGCTCCACTTGGTTTTGAGGAAGCGGAAAAACTAAGAAGATATTTTGACTGGGAATACGATCCATTTGTTATACCCCAAGATGTTTATGACCATTTTGAAAAACTTGCAACAAGAAGAGGAATTAGTAAGCGAAAGCAATGGTTAAAAATGTTTAAGACATATTCCGAAGAAAATATTGAAAAAGCAAAACAGTATGATTCATTCTTTAATCAAGAATTTAAACTAGATTTAAATAAAACCGTTAAAATTGACTTTAAAGAAAATGATGCTACCAGAAATGTTAGTGGACAGATTATTGATAAAGTATCGGGGCAGCATTTGAATTTGATTGGTGGATCAGCTGATTTAACATCATCAACCAAAGCCAAAGGTTCAGATGGACATTTTTCAAAATATAATCGTGCAGGTCGAAACATAAACTTTGGTGTGCGTGAACATGCTATGGGTGCAATCGTTAATGGGATAACATTACATGGTGGTCTAAAAGCATTTGGTGGTGGATTTTTCGTCTTTAGTGACTATATGAAACCGGCACTAAGACTTTCAGCCATTATGCAAATACCATCAATCTTTGTCTTTACGCATGACTCAATTGCTGTTGGTGAAGATGGACCAACACACCAACCCGTTGAACAACTAGCTGGATTAAGAGCAATTCCCAATTTTAATGTCATTAGACCGGCAGACGCAAGAGAGACAATTGCTGCTTGGAACATTGCACTTGAATCTAAAAATACTCCGACTTCAATCGTTCTAACAAGACAAGATGTGTTTAATGGGTATGACACTAAAGTAGGGGAAGTATCTAAAGGCGCGTATATTGTAAGTAAAGAAAAAGAAGAACTTGATGGAATAATCATAACCTGCGGCTCTGAACTTGAATTGGCAATGGCAGCTAAGGATGATCTTTATCAAAAAGGAATTGATGTGCGTGTTGTAAGTATGCCTTCGCAATTTCTGTTTGAAAAGCAGACACAAAAATATAAAAAAGAAATATTGCCAAAAAGAGCTAAGATTGTTGCAATCGAAATGGCGAGCAGTATGTCTTGGTACAAATATACTCAGAATGTTATTGGACTTGATGTCTTTGGTGCGAGTGCGCCTGCTTCAAGCGTAATCGAACACTGTAAATTTGACAAAAAATCAATTATTGAAAAAATCAGTAAAATCCTAAAATAAAGTAGTGATGTAAATGTATGATGGAATTATCGTGGGTGGAGGGCACGCTGGTGTAGAAGCAGCTCTAGCCATGGCTAGAAAAAATAAAAAAGTGATTTTAATTACAGGCAACCTTAATCAGGTCGCCTCTTTGCCCTGTAACCCATCTATTGGTGGTCCGGCGAAGGGTGTTGTAGTAAGAGAAATTGACGCCTTGGGGGGGCAGATGGCCAAGACAGCAGATAGGGCGCAAATTCAAATAAAGATGCTTAACAGATCAAAAGGAATTGCCATGCGTGCACTTAGAGCACAAATTGATAAATTAAAATATCCTAAATTGATACTGGAAACGCTTAAAAAGCAAAAAAATTTAACTTTAAATGAGAGCTTAGTAGAAGAACTTGTTTTGGATCAAAATCAAGTTACTGGTGTAAAACTATTTTCTGGGGAAATAATCTATGGTAAAACAGTTATTTTAACAACAGGGACATATTTAAGAAGCAACATTCTAAGGGGTAAAGAAAAAATAGTCAGCGGTCCACAAGGCGATAAGACCACTTTCAAATTAAGTGAGCAACTAAAGGAGCTTGGGTTTGAGTTACTTAGATTAAAAACAGGTACACCACCAAGAATTGCAAAAGACAGTGTGGATTTATCAAAAATGCTGGTTCAACCAGGAGATGGAGTGTCACAAACATTTGCGTTTGAAAATAGGTTCTATGAAGACAATCCTTACGAAGATTGCTATTTAACACACACAAACAATAGAACGCATGAAATGATTGAATTACACCTAAATGAATCGGCAATGTATAGTGGCAATATTGAAGGTGTTGGTCCAAGGTATTGTCCCTCCATAGAAGATAAAGTTGTTCGTTTTAAAACACAAAAAAGACATCAAATCTTTATTGAGCCAGAAAGTGTTGAGACTGATGAATATTATGTTCAAGGCTTTTCCACTAGCATGCCCAAAGAACTACAAGAACCAATGTTAAGAACAATCGTAGGACTTGAAACTGCAAGAATTACGAAACACGGATATGCAATTGAATATGACGCAATTAATCCCACTCAATTGTTTCATACACTTGAAGCAAAGAAACTAAAGAATCTATATTTTGCTGGGCAGATAAATGGAACAAGCGGCTATGAAGAGGCAGCCGGACAGGGATTGATGGCGGGTATAAATGCAGCATTAAAGGTTGATGGGAAAGAACCTTTTATCTTAACTAGAAATGAAGCATATATTGCTGTAATGATTGACGATTTAGTAACTAAGGGTGTAGATGACCCATATCGACTGCTAACTTCTCGAGCAGAACACAGACTGTTGTTAAGACACGATAATGCTCAATACAGATTATCTGAAAAAGGCCGAGAAATTGGTTTGTTAAGCGACAAAGACTATAATCTTTTTAAAGAAAAGCAGGCAAAACTAACCGAACTTCAAAAAGAAGTGAGTACTTTAAAAATAATTCCAAACGAAGAGACATTAAAGTATTTGAAATCAAGAAATTCGGCATTAATCTACGAAGGTGAATTACTAAAAGATTTAATAAAAAGACCTGAACTAAATAAACAAGACATCATTTATTTTACTCAGACTGATGCTCCATTAGAAATAGTTGAACAAGTTGAAATTGGAATTAAGTATCAAAGTTACATTGAAAAAGAACAACTAAGTGTTGATAAAATGCTTAGACTAGAACATAAAGAAATACCAGAAGATATTGATTATTACAATATAAACAACATATCACTTGAAAGCAGAGAAAAGTTAACGCGCGTTTCACCAAGAACGCTCGGACAAGCAAATCGTATCTCTGGGGTTAAATCAGCAGATATTTCTGTACTAATGATTTATTTAGAATCACGGAGTAAATAAGCATGAATTTTAAAGAACATGTATTTGAATATTTTGGCATTTCCTTAAGTGACAGACAAATTGACCAATTTGAACTATATTATCAATTTTTGATCGAATACAATAAGATTACGAACCTAACTAGAATAGATGACCGAGTTGAAGTGTACTATAAGCATTTTTTTGATTCATTGACTCCAATAAGAGAAAATGATTTTCTAAAGACGGAGAGCGTATGTGATATGGGTGCTGGAGCGGGATTTCCAAGCATTCCAATTAAAATAGTATTTCCGCATTTAAAGATTACGATTATTGATGCTTTAGGAAAAAGAATCGTGTTTTTAAAACGATTGGTTGAAAAACTTGAATTGTCTGATGTAACACTTATTCACGATCGAATTGAAGTAGCTGCAAAGTCAATGCAAAACAAGTTTGATGTTGTTTTATCAAGAGCTCTAGCTCACATGCGAACCACCTTAGAGTTTGGAATTCCAATGAATAAAATAAATGGAATAAGTATCATGATGAAAGCAACCAGTTTTCAAATAGAGATTGAAGAATCAAAGAATGCATTAAAAATGCTTGCTGCTAAGATAGTGAAAATAGACTCATTTGATTTACCGAATGAATATGGTTTTAGAACAAATGTCTTCGTGAAAAAAACGGAGCACATCAATGGCTTTCCGCGCACATATCAGCAAATCATTAAGAAACCTTTATAAAAGAAAAAGGGGGATAAGAATGGGCAAAGTAATCGCAGTTTCAAATCAAAAAGGTGGAGTTGGCAAAACGACAACAAGCGTCAATTTATCCGCTGCACTTGTTCAAGAGGGAAAAAAAGTATTACTAATTGATCTTGATCCACAAGCAAGTGCTACAACCAGTTTGGGCATTAACCGAAGCATGCTTTTTTCAACTATCAATAACGTTATTTTGGGTAAAAAAGGAATCAAAGAAAGTATTATGCATTTAGACAACATTGACCTAGATGTTATACCAACAACAATTGAACTTGCCCGTTTAGAAGTGCTCTTAGATCATGATGATCGTGAATATGTTTTAGGCAGCAAAATAAATTTAATCAAAGACCATTATGATTACATTATTATTGATTGTCCGCCATCTTTAGGGTTACTAACACTTAGTGCTCTATATGCTTCTAACTCGGTGTTAATCCCAGTGCAGTGCCAGTTTCTAGCGATTGATGGATTGACTCAGTTATTAAACACAATTAGGATTGTACAAAAAAACTTAAAAGCTAATAACAAGTTTTTACAAATTGAAGGTGTATTATTAACGATGTTAGATAAAAGAACAAAAGCGGGATGGGAAATTGTCCATGAAATTAAAGATCACTTTCAAGAGGGTGTATTTGATACAATTGTTACAAGTAATGTTTCTGCACAAGTTGCACCGACATATGGAATACCGGTATTAACTTTTGCACCAAGATCACCCGCTGCAAGATTATATAAATCACTAGCAAAGGAGATAATTGAGAGAAATGAAAGACGATAAAAAAGCTCGCACACTTGGAGATTTATTTATTGAGCACCACGTTGACGAATTATTGGAAGGTGAAGTAATTGAAGATATTTCGTTAGACGTAATCCGCTCAAACCCTTTCCAACCAAGGAAAATATTTGATCAAGAGAAAATTAATGAATTAGCGCAATCAATTAAAGAACATGGTGTTTTCCAACCCATTATTTTAAAAAAAGTTAAAGATGGATATATTATTGTTTCCGGGGAAAGAAGATATAGAGCTTCTAAGCAAGTGGGTTTAAGAAAAATTCCTGCAATTATTAGACAGTATGAAGAATCCAAAGTTGCAGAAATTGCACTAGCAGAAAACCTTCAAAGAGAAAACTTAACCGCAATTGAAGAAGCAGAAGCGTACTTAAGTATAATTGACAAACTAAACCTAACTCAAGCTGCACTAGCAACAAAAGTTGGTAAAAGTCGCTCACATATAACAAATATTTTAGGGCTTTTAAATTTACCCAAAGATGTTCAGGAAATGTTGCTGAATGATCAAATATCAATGGGACACGCGCGTGCTATAAGTAAATTAGATAGTCATCAGGCGATGCAGAAAGCTGCTAGAAGCGTTTTAGATTCAAATCTAAGTGTTAGAGAAATAGAAGACATTACGAGAAATGAGAAAAAAAGAGTAAGCGTAAGTCAATCAAAGAAGAAAAAGTTTAGCAAAGAAGAAAAAATGCTTAAAACCTTCTTTAACAAAAAGGTAAGTGTCACACAATCAAAAGTAACTTTCTATATTGAGGATGAAGATGTTTCACAGTTTGTTAATAGATTAATTGGTAAAAATCAATGATTTATAAAATTGATGACACCGTAATAACCAAGAAAAAACATGTTTGCGGATCTAACGAGTGGAAGGTCACTAGAATTGGAATTGAAATTAAATTAGAGTGCTGCAAATGCGGTAGAGAAATTTTTATGTTTAAAAAGGAATTAGACAGTAAAGTAAAAAGTATAAAGAGCAATAATATAGTATGAAAAAATGCTTTTATCAAAAATAGACAGGAAATGAGAGTTGTTTTTAAGAGTTGAAAATAAAATTGGTAAAATTTGTTGCAATTTTATTCTCAATAAGATAGAATATATAGGCAAGCCAAAATTTAGGAGGGGTAGCGAAGTGGCTAAACGCGGCAGACTGTAAATCTGTTCCTAACGGTTCGGCAGTTCGAATCTGCCCCCCTCCACCACTTTATTTATATAAATAACCTTGCGAAACGAAAGGAAATCA
>Ga0265293_10000965_pt1 | contig 65704 bp, 47 predicted proteins | sample Munlanlewell138R_FD_192505 | JGI IMG/M metagenome (GOLD analysis project Ga0265293, IMG submission 192505) | Leachate microbial communities from a municipal landfill in Southern Ontario, Canada - Leachate well 138R | ecosystem: Engineered > Solid waste > Landfill > Unclassified | place: Canada... | reverse complement strand
TCGACGATATTCTTAAGAGCTTCATCCGTGATAATAGGAAACAGATCCAGAGCATTATGCCATTTCCCTTTACCACAGTCTTTTAGTATTTGAAGCGGTGTTTTATCCTCTCTATTTCTGTTCTTTCTGAGCCGATTGAAAAAGATTTGATAAGAGAAAGCTTTGAGGATAAAGTCTTTCTTTGAGCTAAACTCCTCTACACAGTAGAATTCATCTTCGATTAGTTTATGAACGGTCTCTACATCGCTGTTATAGGTAGGCCTTCCTGGTGGAATACGCTGGTGAGTAGCTCCGTATTTAATAGTCACAATCTCTTCAAATAGGGACATCTTCTTTGTAGAGTCACTCACAAACTCTTTACCATTATCAGTTTGAAACACTACTTTAGAAAGATCTATACCACTCTCTTTAAGATGAGAGCATAAATAATCGATAAATATACCACAGTTCGTGCTTGTTTTCTCATAACAATAACAGATGTATTGAATACCAGTTCGGTAATCACGAGCTGTTATTTGATATAAAGGCATATTGTTCCATCTCAAGAATAAAGCTATTTCAGGAATATCAGTTAAATATTTGATATCTACCTGTATCTTTTCAAAAGGACCGTACTGCTTTCTTATTTCACTCATATCTTTTCGACGCTGATACTTCTTCTTTTTCTTCTTTATTAGCCCTTCTTCTACTAAAATCCTATGAATTGTTGTCAGACTATGAGTTAAATCCATTTGAACACGTATACGATATGCACCCCAACTCTTATAAGTCTTACGTGTTTCAATTATTTTCTCTTTTACTTCCGCCGGAACCTTGCTTGTTCGTTTTGAGCGATTTGAATTCTTTAACGCTTCATAACCTCCCTCTTCATAGCGCTTTACCCATTTACGAACTGTTTTGCGAGTTGTATTAAACTGCCGTGCAGCCTCTGAAATTCCATACTTCAGTGCTACATCTACAAGACTCTTGCGATATTTTTGCTTGCTAATTTGATCAATCAATTTTATTATGTCCTTGTAGTTGTTCATATGGCGTGCTTAAATTACCTCTGGTTTTTTGGCACGCTTTTTTTGTTCTTAAATCTTCGTTAGACGACAAAAGAAGTCGCTTCTCCTTATATCTCAAATACTTAACTAACTCATTAAATATTCTATCGCTAAAGATAACCAAACGTGTAGACTGGATACTTTTATAGTGGTGTCTCCATTTGTAGAAAAAACTGGATGTTACTCAACAAGAAGCTAAGCTGTCTAACGATTGAAGCTTGATATTTGTTTGACAGATCAAGGTTAGATGTTTATGTAGCCACCCTCTTTATGAGAGATAATAACAGTCGAGCAATGAACTGATGAAGAGAGGTTGAGTTTGATAAATCTTAAGAAAATTTTTGTCCTATGGATATGGCTATCCCTGTCTGTTGTATTTGCTCTTGCAGAAGGGGAGATAAATCAGTCAAAATTTAACCCGATGGAGACTTTGTCTTCAGATGTGAGCCGGTATACGCCGCCTGAGCCTGTTGAATTTATCGCTGAGTTTGAGCCGATGCAAGGGGTGCTTATCCGTTATCCATTAGGAGTACCATACTCATTGATAAAAAGTCTTTCAGAAACTACTACTCTCTATATATTGATAGGTAACTCGAATATTAAAGAACAGGCAGTTAACTTTTTTCAGGCAAATGGAGTTAATCTCGAAAACTGTGAATTTATTGTCACCCCTACCGATAGTTATTGGACAAGAGACTATAGTCCTTGGTTCATACGTACTGGAGCGGAATTAGCTATGGTGGACTTTAACTATAATCGCCCAAGACCCAATGATAATAGAATACCTAAATTCGCAGGAGGTTATTTTGGGCTTGATGTATACGATTTAAATCTCTACCATACAGGTGGTAATATGATGGTTGACGGTATGGGTAAAGGGGCTTCCACTGACTTAGTTCTGAAAGAGAATGCTAATTTCACAAAGGAAGAGATCGAGTTAAGGATGAAAACATACTTGGGAATCGAAGAGTATTTTCTCTACCCCGAGCCGACTGGAAGTCCGATTGAGCATATTGATACGTGGGCTAAGTTTATTGGGGTGGATAAACTTATGATTCGCTCAGTTCCTCCTACGCATCCGAAATATGAAAAAATAGAGGGGGCGGTTAACTACTTTTCTCAACAGATAAGTTCTTATGGAACCCCGTATCAAATATTTCGTGTTAATACGTCACTCAATGAACCATACGCGAATTCACTTATAGTAAACGACAAGGTCTATGTCCCGCAAATGAATACGTTAAACGATAAAGGAGCATTGGATGCTTTCAAAGAGGCGATGCCAGGGTATGAAGTGATTGGTTTTACAGGCACTTGGCTAAGTGATGACGCTCTACACTGTCGCACATACGGTATTCCAGATCTTTCTATGATTCATATCAGCCATGTGCCGCTGCCAGACTATTCAGAGCATACGGCAATACCTATTCAGGCAAAGTTTGTCTCTTATAGCGGAGCTTCTCTTCAGGAAGAATCGCTAAAGCTCTATTGGAAAACTGATGAATCTCAAATGTATAGTGAAGTGACCTTTACCTCTTCAGAAGACAATTATTATCAAGCATTTATTCCCGCTCAAGAATCAACAGTAGAGATCTCTTACTACCTTAGCGGTTCAAATGAGCTGGGTAAGACCGCCTATCTTCCATTAGTTAAAGATAAAGACCCATTCAGAGTGAAAATAAAACAAATGCTACCTCTTCAAAGCCCCGAAAATGTAGCTATTCAATTCGTGGAGGAGAAAATTATCCTCTCTTGGGATTTAGTGCCAGAAGCAAGCAGCTATAAGGTGGAGTTTAGCACAAATATATCAGACTTTACTAATGTTATGACAGAGATTGGGCAGTTTAGAGAAGATAATGGTAGGATTTATTGGGAGACAGCACCCGAAGGAAAGATAGGTTTTTATCGTATTATAGCAGTAAAGTGAGAGTGTTAAGCGTGATGCTTTAACTGGGGTCACGCATTATTTTTTGGTTCCGTTTGATGTATCCGTTTTTCTCTCTTATGAAATTGCTAAGATGAACATCAAAAAGATCTTCGACTACAGTTTTGTTGAATTTTCTGTGCTTTGGACAGTATTCGTGGAGCACATCTTTGTGTTGTTGTTTAAGGGTCTGAATAGGCACTTCATTTCTGTTGTTAACTATCTTAATTATTATATTCTTAGCCTTTGCACACTTGAAGCAGTCAAACTTAGGGGAGCTTATAAGTTGGCTACGTGCTAAATAATGGCTATCTCTAAGCTCTACAAACATTCCAACGGCGTGAGCTTCTGGCATTGTTTGCCAATCCAAGGCGGACTTAAGTCGTCTCGCCAAGCTTTTCGAGGTAACGACCCATTGGTTTCTAAGTATTTTATCAATAGGGATCCAGAATGAGGATAGTTGCCTCACGGTAGAGGGGTGATTAACCGCACTACGTACTTTAATCATGCTTTGTCGAGCAGCTTCTCTTGTGATTCCAAATATAGCGCCACATTCTTCGAGCGTACAGTAACTCTCTCTATCTACTCCAATTCTTGTTTTAAGGATTGCCAAGAGTCTTTCATTGAGTGGCATCTCAAGATCAAGCATATCCTCAAACGAGTCCCATTTGGGTAGTTCTGTTTCAATGCTATTGGTCAGGCTAAATTCAACTTCATCCTGGATTAGTTTCAGGGTAGTTACACCACAATTCCATTGTCTCAGAATTTGCGATGAAGAAGTCAATAATAGTTCTCCAATAGTCCGAATCTTTAGACTTTTGATTGTATTTGCAGCACGTCGATTAAGGTAGAGTTCTTTTACGGAGTTTTTAGGGTTGTAGGATATATGGAGTTTACTGACACTTACCCCATTAAGGGGTATGTCAGAATATAGAGGGAACAAATGTAGTCTCTCTAAAGTTATCTTTTTTGAATAGAATCCGAGCAACATATATTTTTAGCCCATTACAATACCTAAATCAGTTAAACTTTTTTATCTTTCATTCGACTCAAAGTAGTCGTAGACGGCCACTTTGATTGAGATGTCTCTTTTGAGTATCTGGCTCATCTTAATCTTGTGAGCAAGAATATTACTCCATACCTCATAAATCTCTTTTTCTAAATCAAAACTTGGGTAGTATTTCTTCATCATATCGATATAAAAAGAGTCTCTATCAGTTCCAATCTTAACAATCACAAACTTATACGGCTCTTTAGTTATATCATATTCGCAGTAACGAGCGTCGATTACGCCATATCCGAGCTTCAATAGATTTTCATAGCTAATTGCCGAAAAAATAGTATCACCGTTCATTAATCCTCCACTATAAAACTATATTTTTCTCCTATCTGATACCTAATGACTAACTTGCGGTTTTTGTTTTTATTTGTCAAGAGAAATGATTGGCTATCTATAGTTCTACTATGTTTCTATCTGATCGCAACTCACCAAAATGACTATATGGGGCAGCTCTCATCCCTTTTCCCTTTAGAAATAGTAGCAATAATTTGGAATCTCAAGTTGCAAAGGATGAAAACTGTTGACACCGATTGACTAAATAGAAAATTTTGTAGTAAATAAGAGAGTGAGTATAACGATGCGAGAGATCAAAAGAGAAGTTATAGTTGAAGCGGTCAAAGCTATTTGTAGCGACGCACATTACGAATTAGATACAGCTCTTGTCGATAAACTTAAAAGTTTTCGTGCCGAAGAGGAGCATAAATTAGCGATAGACGTTCTTGATACGATAATTGAGAATCAAGAGATTGCAAAAAATGAGAGAAAGCCGCTCTGCCAAGATACAGGGATTGGAATCTTTTTTGTTGAAATGGGACGAGAAGTATATATCCCGGACGGTAGTCTTTCAGAAATACTTGAAGAGGCGATGAGCGAAGTATACCTGGAAGAGCCATTTAGGTTTTCGGTCGTTTCAGATCCGCTATTTGGTCGAGTCAACACCGGTAATAACACCCCCCCTATGATTCACTGGGATATAGTGGATGGCGACCAACTAACTATCACCTTTATGCCAAAGGGTGGTGGTGCTGAGAACACAAGCGCCTTAAAGATGTTTAACCCACTCGATCCTTTGTCTGAGATAAGCGATTTTATTGTAAACACAGTCAAAGAGGCGGGTGGTAAACCTTGCCCACCTATTTTAGTAGGTGTAGGTATTGGTGGAAGCTTTGACTATGCAGCGTTATTGGCAAAAAAGGCGCTATTAACCCCACTTAACGAGTCGAATCCGAATCCTAAATGGGCTGAACTTGAGCAAAGCTTGTTAGAGCGAATTAACTCTCTCGGTATTGGACCTATGGGGTTAGGTGGTAAGACAACGGCTTTAAGTGTAAAAATCAAAGAATATCCTTGTCATATAGCCTCTTTACCGGTCGCTATCAATATTCAGTGTCATTCACATCGTCATAAAACAGTTATAATCTGACAGGTTTAATTTTAAGATGAACTATGCTTTGCTATTAAAGGGGCTAACCATTGGGTTTATCTTAGCCTCACCGTTTGGCCCGATTGGAATAGTATTTATACAGCGTTCTTTAGAGTCAGATAAATTGGAAGGGGTAGCTGCGGGGTTTGGAATTGCCAGTGGGGATATGTTTTACACTATTATCACCACTTTAGGGATTGCCTATCTCTACAACTTGATTTTGAACTACATAGTTATCTTGAAAATAGTCGTTTTAGTTGCTCTTGTAGTACTTGCGATTCGGACTCTAAGAGCGAAGATAAAGATGGGTGAGGAAAAGAGGGAGAGGAGCATACTTAAATCGTTTGGGCTCACTTTTCTACTTGCACTACACAATCCATCGACGATTCTACTTCTTGCCTTTCTTTTTGGCTTGTTTAAGATGGGAAACCAGATGGGTCTATTCAACTCAATTTTAGTAATAATTAGTATTTTCACAGGTTCAGTGATACTCTGGACGATCTTGAATCATTTTATTCATAAAGTTAAGGCAGCTAATAAGCTTGAACATCTTCAAAAGCTGTACAGGATCTCGGATATTTTGTTACTCATTATCAGTTTGGCATTATTCTACGATTTGATTTCACCTCACTTAGGATGGAGCGTATGAGAGAAATATATTTGAAAACACCGATTACTAAAGAAAAGATCGTCGATTTAAAATGTGGCGATAAAGTAAATATCACAGGGACTATTTACACAGGTCGTGATCAAGCTCATCGAAAGATAGTAGAGCTATTGAATGCAAACGAAGAACTCCCTTTTGACTTACAAGATTCTACTTTATACTATACGGGACCTATTTTGGCTAAACCACCTGCACTCTTCTCTTCAGCAGGTCCCACGACGAGTAGTCGAATGGACAGACTAACCGCCAAGCTATTAGACAACGGCCTCCGCTGTATGATCGGGAAAGGTCCGCGTAGTAAGGCTGTAGTGGAGTCTATTATCAAGAATGGAGCAATTTACTTTAGCACGATTGGTGGAGCGGGTGCTTTTTTAGCAACGAAGATCAAGCGTGGCAGAGTATTAGCTTTCCCAGAGTTAGGGACAGAGGCAATTTACGAACTTTATGTTGAAGAATTTCCTTGCTATGTCGCGATAGATATGAAAGGTAACTCGTTATACGAGCTACGCTGAAAACACTACTTTTTAATTATAGGCTTGAAGAAATAAGAAGGATGGTATGATGGACAAAGATTTACGACTAAATGATTTAGACGCACTATTCCCCGTTGACTTTACTGAGGCTGAAATAGCCCAAGCAAAGACATTATTACTAAAAGAATTATCCCTTCACTTTCACCGATATTACGGAGGTAAGATTCAAACGCTGCCAAAGGCTGGACTATACGGCTTTAACTGGTTCAACGTCTGGTATACCCCTGGGGTGTCGGCAGTTTCAACTGCTATCAGGGATGATAATCAGCTTTCTTATGATTTGTCTAATCGAGGAAACCTTGTTGCAGTAGTATCAGATTCTACAAGGGTCTTAGGTGATGGTGATTGCACACCTCCGGGCGGACTTGGTGTGATGGAGGGGAAGGCCTTCTTAATGAAAGTTTTAGGTGGCATAGATGCTGTGCCGCTTTGTATAGACAGCAAGAACAGTGAAGGGGTAAACGATCCGCAGAAAATAATTGATTTTGTTAAGATGGTTCAGCATAGCTTTGGAGCGGTCAACTTAGAGGATATTTCGCAGCCGAACTGTTATCCAGTACTCGATACTTTACGAGAAGAGTGTGATATACCGGTCTGGCACGACGATGCACAGGGCACTGCGTCAGTCACTTTAGCTGGTTTAATCAATGCGGTTAAGCTTGTTGGTAAAGAGCTGTCAAAGATTAAAGTAGTGATGATTGGAGCTGGTGCTTCAAATACTTCTATAGCTCGGATAATAATTTCTGCCGGCGTAGATCCAGATCGTATGATTATGTTTGATGCTAAAGGTTCTTTATCTATAGATCGTGAAGATCTACGCAAAGATCCGCTTCTTTACAGAAAGTGGGAGATCTGCCAAGTGACTAACCCTTCGAAGGTTAAAACTGTTGAAGAAGCTGTGCAAGGGGCAGACGTTATTATAGCTCTTTCTAAGCCAGGACCAGACACTCTGAAGCCGGACTGGATAAGGAAGATGTCAGACAAACCAATAGTATTTGCCTGTGCCAATCCCGTACCAGAAATATATCCTTACGCTGCCAAAGAAGCAGGGGCTTACATAGTTGCCACAGGGCGGGGCGACTTCTCTAACCAGATTAACAACTCTTTAGGTTTTCCTGGCATATTGAAGGGTTCACTAATAGTGCGCGCCAAGAAGATAACCGATAATATGGCGATAGCAGCTGCCAAATCGTTAGCAGGATTTGCCGAGAAGAACGGTATAACTCCCGATTCAATTATCCCTAAAATGAATGAGATGGATGTCTTTCCAATAGTGGCTTTAGCTGTTGCCAAAGAGGCGATAAAAGAAGGTGTAGCTCGACGACCCTTATCAGATGACGAGATACACTCTATCGCCAAGCGTGACATAGAGGAGGCTAACAGGGCGATGAATCTGTTGATGGAGCATAACAGTATTCAAAAGCCAGATATGAGCATCCTCAAAGAAAAGGTCGACTTAGTAATAGCCAAGATTAGAAAGTAGGCTGTTATTTAAGCAGCATCATTTTTCGGCTCAGAGTCTTCTCATTAGTTTTGAGTCGGAGCAAATAGATTCCGGAGCCGACTGCTCTATTATAGTGGTCGGTTCCGTTCCATACTACCGAGTGTTTACCTCTCTCCAGTTTTTCATTGATAAGTGTTTTAACTCTTTGTCCTTTAATGTTATATACTTCCAATTCAACGTCATCATCATCTTTTATAGAGAACTCAATATTAGTGTCTGGGTTAAACGGGTTAGGGTAATTTTGTTTTAGGAGGGTCTCTACTAATATAGGGGTTACACGGTCTATATTTGTCAAGGGTTGGTCTCCCCAATACCCGTCTCTTTTTTCATTGTTTCGATACATACCCCAATGCACTTTATTGCCGGCAGGTGTTTTATAGTCGATAACAGTTATTCCACTCGAAGTTGCAATAACCAGATCAAAGTCGCCATCGTTATCTATATCGGCCACTATTGCAGGGGAAGTGATATTATCGTGAAGCGGTACAGGGAAAGAGTTAAGCATCGAGCCGTCGGGATGGAAGGCGTATACTTGTCCCATCGAACTGTAACAAATCAAGTTACCGAACCCGTCGCCGTTAAGGTCTACTGCGAGTGGCGGGAAGAACAATGGCGTGTTCAGTTTTACAGGCCAGCCTTCAAGGTCAGCACCATCTTGTTTGACGATATACACTTCACCTTTATTAGTTACGAAAGCGAGTTGCAGCTCTTCACTATTATTGAAATCTCCAGCTATAATCTCCCCTGAGACTCTTCCCGGTATTTCTCTTTCGAAAAGAATTTTCCCTTCATTAGATATCAGTAGTAGTTGACTATTTGACGTAAACACAGCAATGCTTTTGTTATTAAGTATAGTTGGAGCCGTAGTGATGCTTGACGGTAAATCAACAGGGAAACCATCAAGAGCGTTGCCTCTATAATCGATAGCGTATAGTTTTCTGTCGAGTGTGCCAATCAATATCTCCTTAAATCCGTCATCATTGAGATCGGCGACTCCGAGGTCAGCGAGTGCAGTTTGCGGTAGTGTAACGGGGAAGCCTGGCATCAAATCGCCATTCGTATCGAGAACGTATAAGTGCTTATCTATTCCAAAGCTGATAATTTCGTTATTCCCGTCTCCATTAAGGTCTGCCAGGATTGGTGTGAGCACCTGCTCTCCACACAGATCAAAGACAAAAGTAGTGTCACCAGATGCAGAAATTGCGAGTATTTTCTCCTTTCTACTGGCAAGCACAATGTTTTTTTCATTTTCGTTGTTAAGTTTACCTACTGCAAAGCTTCTCCAGAGTGTTTGTTCGCTAACAATTTCATCTTGAGTAGGGTTACCGTCGCTATCTAAAAAGTTTATGTTTCCGATATCATCTACTACTATGAGCTGTTTATTGGTCTCTCCATTTAGTTGGGTAAACACAGGTGAAGCGGTTATCGGAAAGTCTGATCTCCAAGGCCAATTATTCTGGATAAGCGTAACCGGAACAGTAAAGTAATACACAGAAGTAAAGCTCGTATTTTGAGCTCCGACGGCTGAGAGTTCCAGGTTAAGCACAAAGTCTTTTAGTGGGGTATTTTCACTGATTTCAATCAGAAACGGCTCATTCTCATTAACTTTTGTTTCACCACGTAGTATGACACCGTATTCTACCGCATCTTTAATTATATCAAAGTAGGGCTCGTTAGAGAATACTTTTGCTTTCACGTCGTAAGCATCGCCCCAATCATCGTCTACTCCAAGTTCTACAAATACCTCGATAGTTTCGCCTGGATTGGGGTATCCGTCGTTATCCCCTTCAACATCGCTAACGACAATATCAGTAGGCTCGACGTAAGGGTATTCACCAAACGGTGACTTAACTGCGATAGACGGGTCTCCAAAGAGCACTAACACGTAATAAACCCAGCGCATTACATCATTAGTGGCTGCAATTTCAGCAAGCTCCTCTTTCGAGTAGTTCATAGTATGGCCAAGTTCTCTTATATTTTCATCATAAAGTCCTTGGAAGAAAGTGATATCAAATGCTTGAGATGGACCTTGGGTGCTCCCTGGCATATACCATCCATAGCGTGTATTCCCGATAAAGGCAAACAGTCCACCTTTGGCAATAGTGAGGTTTTGTCCGACACATCCACTTTCTTGACTGGTTGCAGGGTCGAAAGCAGCAGGATAGCAGCCTTGAGTGTATGCAAATCCATATTCACTATTTTTAAGACTATAGATGCGGGAGTTGTTGAGTCCGAAAACTAAACTGAAGAAGGAGTGTCCAATATGGTTGATGATTCCTATTCCACTATTTATAGCGTCAACAACTGCGTTACTACTGAATGTTTCATCTCTTTCGTAGAGGGTTTTAATCTTATATTTGTCGGGTATTAGCGGAATAATATCATCTTTATAGTCACCACCGTATGTAGGGTTTTCGTCTAACTTCTCTCCGATCATACAGACGATGTCGTTACTATAAGTATTGTTTTCAACGTAATAATAGTTTTTGTGGAAAAAGTTTCTGAACTGCGAGTCGCTATTAGCTGGTATTCGTCCTAATGCCACCTCAGCAAAAAGATCAATTTTATCATCTTCTTCGCCGTAAATACCATTACCATTGGCATCCCAGTCCCCATCTAAATTACTGTAGTAGATGTCAGCCGGCATAGCTCTATCGACTGTCTTGCCAACCTTTCCATACATTCCGCGGATAGGGATTATTTTAGCGTCTCCACCTAAGATAACGTATTCGAGTGGAGTTTCAGTTTGGGCGTACGCGAGATAAGCATCGATGATAAAGTTTCTGATTTGCTCAGGTCTGTTATCCCCTTCATACAGTTCATAGATATCTTGAGTGGTGAAGAAACCTGTAGTTATGCCCTTATCTGTTCTCCATTCGATATACTCTTCAAAGACCTCTTCTTTTTCTCTGCTTGAGATGACGATCATCTGGTACGGTTCATCTAACTTAGGAAGTATTGGGCTATGTCGGAGGTTAGTTTTGGCATAGCTGTTGAGTAGTTCGGGGTTATGTACTAACCTCGCAACGCTCTGTTGTATCCGGTTACTGTTAACCAGAAAACGATTCTGTTGGTAAGCCAGTTCATCATCCACTTTAGTTTCAATCTCAATATTAAAGCTTTCGTGCCAAGATAGGGTAGAGGTGACTGGATTATATTTATATGGGTAGACGTTCAGCATCAGAATGTCGTACCCATTCTTACGTTGTACTCCGACAACATCAAAATCCTTATAGGGGTAAAACTCATTTCTATTGTAAATGTTTTCATTACGTTGAGTAGTACTCCAGTTGCTTTGTGAGATAGGTAACGGCTCTTGGACGTAATCGATATAGATGTTATCGATCATTCTTAATGAGGTGAAAGTAACCTTCGTATCGACATATCTTTCCCCTTGTGGGAGTAGGATTTTAATACTTTTGTAGGGTATTCCAGGTTCTCCGGGGTTATATGTTTTGGGGAGTTGGTTGTCGATAACATCCCCTCTCACAAATGGTTCTGGCATTTCTATATCATAGCTAAGTAGAGCAAAAGCGCCTACAGCTATCAAGTTTATAAGTATAAGTAATATTGTTTTCTGTTTCATAAGCCCTCATTTCAAATAGGATGTCATACCGAGATATAAGACTGAAAAGACGTCAAGGAAAAACGCTCCGCTCGGCTGCTAAAAAATGCCAGAAATAAGCTTAATTTGAATAAAAAACTTGCTTCATTCACAATGTACGCTTAGTTTTTAGTAGAAGAAGATAAATAAAAAAAGAACTCTATTTTAAAAAGGAGGATTAAGATGGCAAGATGGTCAAAAAGCTTAGGTAACAGCGTAAACTTTGCTGCAGAAAAGTTGTCAGACAAAAACTTCTTAGAAGATTTTTATGAGAAGCGGGTATTTGTACCCAGCAACGACCAAGAAAGAAAAGAGTATAATGACTTTTGTTTTGTTTCGAGTGCTATGTACTTAGCCATTTACGTATCACTGGCCGATGGCGAGAGCTCTCCTCAGGAAAAGAAGAGGTTGGTTGACGAGATGATAATCCAGCTCGGACAAAGGAGTTATGAATACGAAGAGTTATCAGAAAACTTCGGTACTTCTGATCGTGAAATAATCGACACTATTTTTAATAAGATTGAAGAGGAGATTAAAGCAGGTAAATTTCATCTCGATGAAATAGTTAGGGTTGTAAATATGATTTACGGAAAGAACCCGTTCAAAAGGAACTACCTTTTAAGGCTAAGCTACATAGTTGGCTATGCTGACAAGGTGTTAAACGAGCCGACACAGAAAGCTATAGAGCTAATTGCTGATAAGCTTAAGATAGAGCAGTCAGAGCGTGACCGTATTCAAAGCGAAGTCAAGGTAGACTATAAAGTAAAATAATATTTAGTATGAGAAGGTAGGGGTTATTTCGCCCCTACCTTAGCCAATCTTCTAAAGTAACCGAAGTATCAGTTTTTGAGTCACGATATTTGACAATTACCGGAGTATAAAGCGAGATCTCGGGGAACTTTTCTAACCTGCGACTCCCAGGTACTATAACAGCTTCAGGGGGGATGATTAGAGACTCACCCTTTATCTGTGGTAAGTATTCCTCTTTTGTAGCGTCAAAGACGCGAGTCGACGAGGTTAGGATCACACCTGCTGCGAGCACTGCCCTTTCGCTGATGATTACCCCTTCATAGACTCCGCAGTTACCACCAATAAACACATCATCTTCAACAATCACAGGGTTGTTACCGATAGGCTCTAAGACACCACCTATCATAACACCTGCACTGATATGTACCCGCTTGCCGATCTGGGCGCAGCTACCGACTAATGAATGGGAGTCAAGCATTGAGCCATCATCAACATAAGCACCGACATTTGCATAGGAGGGTGGCATAATGGTCACGTTTTTGCCGATATAAGCACCACTCCTCACGGATGATCCGCCAGGTACAATTCTGACCTCATTCTCAAGTCCGAACCTTTTCTCGGGGTAGGTATCTTTATCGTAAAACTTCTTTTGTTCAGACCATTCGAGTTGAGTAGTTACCCCCAATCGGAAGCCTAACAGGATCCCTTTTTTCACCCAAAGGTTTATTCCCCAGCGACCGTTTATCTTCTCTGCAGCTCTAATCTCTCCTTGATCGAGAAGGTTTCTGAAATCTTCGAAGAGTTTATAATCTTGAGGGGTATACCCCTCTTTCTTATCGAATGCTTTTTCGATTTGTGCCTGCATAGTCATCTTTGTCACTCCAATTCTCAACTATATTTATCATAATAAATAAACTCACTGAGTTCATCTCTTTTAGGTCTCTGTTTTTCCTCTTCAATCTGTCGCTCGTTTAGGCTCTCATCGAGACAGTCGCTAAGTTTACCGACATTTATGAAGGTGATGAGTTTCAAGTCCTCAGGTATACCCAATATTTCTTTTGCTTTTTTCTGATTATATCCAGCGATAGGGTGAGCCACGAGCCCTAACTCGGTAGCTTTCAGCATCAGAATAGCGGAAGCCATACCTGTATCGAAGAGGTAGTATTCGCGATCTGAGAGCGTGCAATCGAACTCTTTCTTACTAAAGACAGCTATCATCATCGATGCTTTATGGATCCACTCATTCCCTTTAGATAGGGCTGAATGTAATTCTTTCAAAACAGATTCATCTCTAATAAAAATAAAACGCCACGGCTGTTTATTGAAACAGGAAGGGGCAAGCTGTGCAGCTTTTGCAAGCTGTTCTATATCGTTGTTGGTAATAGTTACAGGGGCGAGGCTGCGATATGCTCTTCGTTTTTCCAATGCTACTTGTAATTCCATTAATATCCTCCAGATGTTTTAATCTTAATATAAGCAAGATTAGGCTAATAACCTAATGAAAACTACGGTTGAGAGAAGACTCTTCAAAATAAAAGAAGGAGAACTACCTCACTTTTTTATTGCTTTTACTAAAATGCCCCCGAGTAGAGCAATTACAACACCAGACACATTTCCAAGCAGATCGTATAGACCGTACCCTCTATAAGGTAGCCACTTTTGCACTAACTCTGAGCAGATCGCCAAGATGAATCCAATAACGAAGATATTCATAGTTTTATTTTTATCTATCTTTTTTATACCGATATACATCCAGGCAATAATCCCCCAGACGAGAAACTGAGCAGTATGGATAAGGTGGTCGAGCCTAAAGGTACCAAGGTGTACACGATCGATCCTATGCCCTGTAGAATTAGTAGGCAAAACCGCAACTATTAAAATCAGCAAGCTATATCCAATTAATATTTGTCCAATCCTTCTCTGCACAAAGTTTTTCATCTAACCAACCAACCTCAATCTCCTCATTTATAAAAGCTTTTTAAGTGCTTATTATTGATGAAATTATATTGCCTAAAGCAACGTACCTGTCAACTGATTTGTTAGCTCAGTTTGGAGATACCACAAAAAAAGTATTCAGTCTACTCGTTTGAATACCATCGGCAACCTTTTTGCCCAATGTATACGAAATAGATCGTTTTTTACTTGCGTAGAACTAAGCTTATTTTCTCTTAGCCTACAGTATAGGGTATCAAAATTATTGGGAAAATTTCAGTAAAGCTAAGGAGATTAAAATGAGCAGTAATCTTATGAAGATATGTAATGTAATGACTTGGAACGAATGGTTAGAACGCCAAAAAGCAAGAGATGTATCATATAGATCTCTGGAGGATTATTACTATTACTTAGTTTACGCCATTTATTTAGCAATGTTTAGCTATCCGAAGGAAATAATTCTGCCGTTGGTAGATGAGATTAAGAATAGGTATAAAGGGTTTGTTGATATGGCGGAAGATCTCTACCCTAATGAGAAAGTACCTAAACTGCTTTTAAAGGGAAACCTCGACAGAGCATTTACGGAATACACTAAGTTATACTTCGAAGATATGGACATAGCCTCTCTCTGTGACCAGCTGCTCGTATTTCTTCATCACGAACCTGAGATAGAAGGATCGGAAAGTGAAGAGAAGGAGCACCGATACAAACAAACCAGAAAGATGTTAAAAATAGTCATAGAGGATTCTGAGAAAGATATTAAGAAGCCTTTTAATGTCGAAGATGAGAAAGAATTGGTGTACCTAATCTCTCAAGTTATAGTGTTAAAGATAACTATCGCAGTATTGAAAGAGAAGTATAAGCTTGGCGATACTCGAAATGATATGCAGGAGACATACGATTTTATGATAGAGATACTTAAAGGTACTGCTGAAGATGGTAAGTATGAATTGATCCCTTTGTCGGCTTTTATGCATGTACTGGAATCACACTGTGAGATTTCACAACACTATATCTTAAACTTAGATCTCTTGTTTGATAGACTATTGCCTTATTCCACTGGTAATCAGATAGTTAAGATGATAATGACACCTAATCCCTTTTATCAACAGGTGTCTTCAATAAAATCTCCTTTTAAGATCTATTCGTCATACATAAAAGAATGTGATAGAATCTTGAGCTCCGACGCATCTGACGCAGTAAAAGGTGTAGCAAAGAAATTGAAGTCCAAAATCTCACGGAGAGAAAAGAAAGACTTAGAGTTTCCAGTAGAAATACCAAATCCATTTACAATGTAGCCGAAATGTCACGTATGGGGCGGGCTTGTTCGCCCCATACATTTAATGTAGTACTAATTTAGCTCAATGTGGTATTGAATAGTATTGTAGTACCACATTAAGCTTTTGATAATTCGATGTTAGATCGCTTCCAAAGTGTATGTTATTAATAGCTTAGGACATTTGTTATAGTGCTACTTTAATTTAGCCCATTGGGCGTACTTTCCTTTGCTGATGTTTTCAATAAGTCCATCATCACGCATCTGGTTCATCACTTTTCTAATCATATCACGTCCGACAACCGGGCATGCTTTTTCAACATCAGAGATAGAAAAGTTCCCTTTGAAGTTCTCTATAGCGTTGATGACCATCTCTGTTTTAGTCCCTCTCGGTTTTTGGATGATATTAGCTCTTTTTTCGAATTCGTCGTAAGCAGCGAGGAAGGTCGATAGGTAGTATGTTAAGAAGGGTATAATGTTATGGTTTCGGCTATGCCAGGAGCGGGATGATTCTTCTAAAGTTTCGTAGTAAGACTCTTTAGTTTGCTCTATGATTTTTTCTAAGCTAACGTATCTAACTGCCTCATAATTATGATGGTAAAGGAGGAGTATTGTTAGCAGTCTTGAGATTCGCCCATTTCCATCTTTAAAGGGATGAATGCAGGTGAAGTCAAAGATAAACAGAGGGATCAAGATCAATGGATCATAGTCTCCTAAAGCAATTTGATCGTTATAGCTTTGGACTAATTTATTCATCATCTCATCTACTTTTATAGGCTCAACAGGCTCGAATCTGACACGTATACTACCGTTTGTGTATTGCTCGATAATTTTATTGTTAACAGACTTCCAGTCACCACCATGTCGGCCAGTATAGCGAATCATATCGCTATGAAACTGTTTTATTACATTAGTAGTGAGTGGTATCTCACGAGCGGACTGATGGATTGTTTTTAAGACATCTCTATACCCTGCTATTTCAGCTTCACTTCTATTGTTAGGCTTAGTTTTGTCAGCCAGGAGTTGTTTAAGGCGTTTTGGCTCAGCTATAATCTGTTCCAAGCGATTAGAAGACTCAGTACTCTGCGCAAAGGCTACTAATTGAAGGTTTTCCAATACCTCAGTCGCCTGTTTTTGATACAGCTCTTGTTTCCCCTTATATTCTCCGAGCCGACGAACTAATCTCACAAGCTCGTTATTGATTTTTAACTCACTCAAATACTTCTTCGAAAACGAGTACATACCTCACTCCATATAGTTTGATATCAAAACAATCTAACCATCTACTTTCAAAATCTTACTCTGACTTCAATTTAATATCGAAGGATGGCAAGTCAAGACAATCTTTACTATGAACTGGGAGAGTCTTTATCTTTTGTCCTGAATACTTACCTAATGATCCAGCACTAAAGGTCTCAGGCCATCAGACTGGATACTTTCATCGTGGTGTCTCCATAAGATGCTTACATTGTACTTGACTAAAAACAATCAATGATCCTAATTGGCCTCATAATAAATTACCGTATAAAGGATTCTAAAATGCAATTACAAGCTGGTTTTATTTTTGACTTTATAAAGGAGGAACTTTTAAAGAGTAACTCAAAAGAAGCTGTATCTAATCTGCTATCTCTCCTATCAAACTTCAGTCTTGATTATGATCTTGATTATGATCAGATTGAGGCGAGATCTGAGCTCGCAGTACTTCATAACGCCATTATTCGCGGTAAACCAACAAGATCAAGCTATTTTATAGAAGAACAATTATGTGAAAAACTTGATCTTGGTTCTATAAAGGAAGATAAATTGGGCTCTTTGTATATAGTTCCCTCTGAGAGTTTTGAAGATGTGAAGCCATACCTATTCAGATCCCTTCACTTGGTAGAGCCGAGAATGGGTGCACCGAAATATAATGAAAATGATTTTGAAAGTGGTGCTGAAATGGACTTTTTCTATGGGCAGCTGAAAGAAACTGTAGGTGTAGGAGCGTTACAGTTATTTGAGTTACAGAGATTAATCAAGTCAATCAATGATAAAGTGCCTGCAGATTGGAGAGCTGATTTTGCTATGGAGTTCTTATATCCGTTCAATGAGAGAGAAGGGGTAGTAATTGAAATCGATGGACCAACACATAATGAAAAGATACAACAGAAACTGGATAATGATAGAAAAGTTGCTTTAAGTGACAAAAAGTGGTACACTTATAGAATTAAGGCTGGTAAACAAGATACCGGTGGACTAGCACGATTAAACAATATTGTGTTTATTAAGATAATTCAAGAAAATTATGCGAATCCGCTTTACAAGAATAAAGATGGGATGACTGCTCTTCAAGCAGTTTTAACACCATTTGCTATAGCGAGACTTCAGCTTTCGATGCTATACGCTATATTCGGCGATATTATAAGCCTTGATTCAGATGAATGGAATATTTGCGTGATAGAGCATGACGTCCCTTGTGCTTGTCTTGCAATAATCGATCTTTATGAACAAATGCATAGACTTTATAGTCTTCAGGAAAAACGATTTGATTTAAAGATCAACCTCACTGTCTACACAAGTGAAGAGTTCTCTACATCGGAGTTACACAACATTCAAGTTCCAAGTTGGCTTAAATATGATAAGAAAATATTAACTGAGGCCATAGGAACAGATCAATATGATTTATCACTAGACATTTCGATGCTCAAAAGGAGCAGCTCGAAAACGAGTTGGCTTAGCAATAAAAGTAAATATTTAAAGATTCGCTCAGTGTTTACTTCTTTGGACACAAGAAGAATTATCTCAAACTTTTCAATAAATTATGGGAAAATAATTACAAGTAATACTGACGAGCCTACAGTGTTCGACTCAATCAAAAAGAACCTCTTACAGCAATTTCTAAGAGATTTCTTTAGGAAAGGTAGTTTTCGTGATGGTCAAGTGGAGCTACTGAATAAAACATTACAAAATCAGAGTGTCATCGGGCTTCTACCCACAGGTCACGGAAAGTCATTAGTATACCAGCTCTCAGCATTGCTTCAGCCTGGTGTTTGTTTGGTAATTGATCCAATTAAGTCACTCATGTTAGACCAGAGTCAAAACTTAACAAAAAATGGCATTGATATGCAAAACTTCATTAATTCATGGCTTACACAACCGGAAAGAAGTAATAATCAGCAAGAACTGAGTTCAGGTAAAGCGCTATTCTGCTTTATTTCACCTGAGCGACTCCAGATTCAGGAGTTCAGAGACACACTAAAAGGTATGTGGAGTAGTAGAGTTTATTTCAGTTATTGTGTGATTGATGAGGTGCATTGTGTATCGGAATGGGGGCATGATTTTAGGCTTTCTTACTTACGCTTGGGAAGAAATGCAACAGAATTTTGTTTAACCAAAGATAAAGCCAACTTACCTTTAATTGGATTGACCGCAACAGCATCCTATGATGTTCTGACTGACGTTTATCGAGAGCTTTCCTTAATGGATGAAGAAAAAGAAGTGAACCTAAGTGAAGATGCGATTGTTCAAAGAGAAGATGTTAGCCGCGATGAGCTTACATTTAAAATAATTGATGTTACGAAGAAAGTTAGCTCATTAAGTGGTAACGAATGGAACGATAGGAAGATGATTGCGAATGCAAAAGTTGAGATTATATTAGAGTATCTCCACCATCATAGATCTTTACTCGCTAAAGAAGAAGGGTTTCCAGGGCTTATTTTTTGTCCTCATAGAAGTGGCAGTTACGGGGTGTCAAAAAAATTCAAAGAAGTTCCCAGTTATAATGAAGTTAATGGTGTCTATGATTACCTTTTACAAGCCAGCATTCATAACATCAATCTGGGGTACTATGTGGGATCAGGTCAAGATGATGATATAGAAAATGATATTATTGAGAATCAAGAGAAATTTATTGATAATGAAATCAATCTGCTCGTGTCAACAAAAGCATTTGGAATGGGTATTGATAAGCCAAATATACGGTATACTTTCCATTTTAACTATCCACAATCATTAGAAGGATTTATTCAAGAAGCAGGCCGAGCAGGGAGGGATAAAGAAAAGGCCGAGAGTTATATACTCTTTCATTATACAGATAAAGATAAGGATATCGACTATGAGGTTAATAAGTTTTTTCACTCGTTAGCTAACGTGAGTGAAGAGCATGATAAAAGAATAGTAGATGTTCTTTTTAGAGGAGAGTATTTTACGACTAGAGAGGATACTCTTTTAAAGAAAATTAAAGAGAAGTTTGATGAACCGGTAATTAGATTTTCATTTAAGAATGACATCTGGTATATAAATAGAGAGTTCGTTAAAGACAGAAATCGGAGAAACAATGTTGGATCCATTACTATAACATCTGAAGGGGTTAATAAGAAGATTGATAGCTTAAGTCACAAAAAAGAGACCAACTCTGAAATACTGGAATACATAGAGAACGCCATACTCGAAGGAACAAAAAAAGGCCAATTGCCTAACGATTTATCAATAGCTGCTATTAAGGATTGGTTTCAGGAGAAACAACAAGGCACCTCGTTAAAAAACTTCTTTCAAAAGAGAGGGGAAGAAAGCTTAAAGCACATTCTACCTTATTATATTAAGTATATTAATGAAGAAAATGAAGAGGAAGTTGCAGAGAGAGGCGAAGTGGAAAAAGCTCTTTACCGCTTAACGTTAATAGGGGCTATTGATGACTATACCATTGATTATAGGTCTCACACCTTTACCATGTATGCGACACCGAGAGAAGATGAATATTTTTTTGAAAAACTCTATAAGTATATCCGAAAATACTACTCAGAAAATAGAGCCAAAGAAGAAGTCCAAAAAGCCAGGGTCTATGAGGGGGAGAGTGCATTAAATAAATGTCTTAACTTCTTAATCGACTTCGTGTACAAAGAAATTGTCAAAAAACGAGAACAAAGTATCACGGATATGAAGGACGCTTGCTTTATAGGCCTTGGGAAAAATGGAGAACAGGAATTCAAGGAGTATGCAGATCTTTATTTCAACTCTAAATACTTCAGAGTAGGTTATGAGGTCAATGGTGAAAACTATTCTCTAACTGATAGAACTGATAATGGTAAAATTGAAGATATTGAGTTAGTCTTGATGTTTATGGAGGTTGTCAAGAAAGATTCGTCTGGTAGCGAGACTTCCAATCTTAAACACCTTAGAGGTGCTTGTGCAAGATTACAAAGAACTCAGCCTGATAATGCTACTTTGAATTTGCTTAAAGCTTTTTGCTTATACGTTCTTGCGCCCTACGATAATCGACTTATAGAAGAAGCAACAGATAGTCTGTACAAAGGATTCCTGAGGTTTTCTACATACTATCAAGAATGGAGGCTTTCAGACCTATTAGAGTCTATTGGTGATTATGTAAAATGTCTTAAGCTTTATGAGCTTACTGAAAATGTACAAGAAAACATTGAATATGTGACAAACTGTCTTGCAATAGAAGCACATAACGAATGGTTAACTGGTTTCAATCAGAAGTTTTTAGGGGGCTTGCCAGAAGTGATTGCAGCTAATGAACTCAAAGAAGAAAAGAGACCTGACGAGTCAGACAGTGTGTGAGAATATACAAAATTAAGGTGATATAAATGGAGGTGTTTATGAGAGAAGAATTGAATAATCAGCTTGAAAAGTTAAAGGAGCAATTAGATACGCTTGAACCAGCTGTTGAGTATATGGGTAAAATTAATGCTGTTATAGAAACTTTTTCTGATATCAAGTCTAAGTTTGATGTTATGTTGGATAACACGAGTCAAATTGTGGTTAATCAGAATAAAGAGCTTCTTGAGGGTACAACTACTTCTGTAAAAGATATGCTTGATGAGTTACGGCAAACTCAAAAAGAGATAGAAAGCTTGCACGAGGAGATAAAAAAATACACAGAAACGAATCAAGATCTCAACAAGATCCTTAAAGAAGCCAATTTGCCCGAAAAATTAGAACACCTGGAAAGAGAAGCAAAAAAGGAAGGTCAGGATATAAGAGACTCAGTAAATAAGCTGAAAACAGAGACTGGAAATAAGCTGACCACTGTAAAGACTGAGTTAGAGAAGAAGCTTAAAACGTCATTTTTAGTTAACATTATCTTGCTTAGCACTAGTTTATCTTTTTCGATCACACTGCTGATTTTACTTCTCGTTAAATAGCCGAGTAAGACTAAAAAGGTAATGATTTTTACTTCTTGACTTTTGGTTAGCTGTTTTACACTTGGTGTATGAAAAAGGTTTTGATTTCTTTTATCGGTAATAACGATTGCCATCTAAGCGACGGACAAGAAGGTGCTATCGTAAGTATTTTAAAAGAGCGTACTTATGATGACCTGTTTCTGTTATACAACGACATTTATTACCTACCGTATGCGTCAGAGATATTGGTGTATGCCAGAAAACACTATCCAAAGCTAAAAGTTCACTATCAAGAAGCAACTTCGGTTAACCCTATCGACTACAATCTCGTTTATCCAGCAATGGTGTCAGCTGTTAACGAGATTCAGAAAGAGATTGGCAACAAAGATGTTGAGTATACTATTTCTTTGACTTCAGGCACACCTACAATGCATTCTTGTTGGATATTAATCGTTATGAGCGGGTTAATCAAAGCTAAAATGATTCAGATCTCAAAGCAGAGCGGGCTCCAAGAGGTTGATTTCTCACTGGATGATTTCCCTCAGATAACAAACGATAAGCAGACAAAGATTGAGCTGACAAAGAGAGATCGTGAAAACAAAGCACTTCGTCAGCAGCTTTTGAATGACTATTCAGAAATGATAGGCGAAGACTCCTCAGTTAAGAAGGTGAAACAGTTGATAGCGAGTTTTGCCAAGTATGATATCCCTGTCTTTATTCACGGTGAAAGTGGTACGGGAAAAGAGATTGTATCACGACTTCTTCACTATAATAGCGCACGAAAAGAAAAATCATTTATTACAGTTAACTGTGGTTCTATACCAGAAAACCTTGCAGAGAGCCTCTTTTTTGGTCATAAGAAAGGTTCTTTTACTGGCGCTATAAGTGACCAAGAGGGCTATTTCTCTCAGGCTAATCAGGGCACTTTGTTTTTAGATGAGATAGGCGATTTGCCTATGAGTATGCAAGTCAAGCTTCTTAGGGTTCTCGAATATGGATTTATTCACCCTGTCGGAGGTAAAGAGAAAAAGGTTGATGTAAGGATAGTGAGTGCCAGTAATAAGTCACTTATGCAGCTGACTAATGATGGTCTGTTTAGAGAGGATCTCTACCATCGAATAGTGCAAGGACAAATCAGCCTAAGCCCGTTACGTGAGAGGGGTACAGACATACTCCTCTTAGCTCGTCATTTTTTAAGAAAGATATCAAATAAAAATAACGCTACTAAACTCTTTAGTGAAAGCGCTGAAACAAAACTGCTCTCCTATCACTACCCTGGAAACGTACGTCAACTCCAGAGTATAGTAGAACTCGCTTATATCCATTGTGAAGCTAACCTTATAGAAGCACATCATATAAACTTCGGTGAAACACCAGGTAGCAGTAATAAAATCATTATTCCAGTAGAAGGTATTGATCTCGATAACGAAGTAGTACCAGCATATTATGACGCTGCTCTAAGAATGGTTAAAGGGAATGCAGCTGAAGCAGCAAGACTTCTAAAGTTAAAACCACATACTTTCAGAGCACGCCTCAAAAAAATCGAAGAGAGTAAATATAATGACCTTAAAAGGTAATGATTTTTACTCTTGTATTGTAGAACCGTATTTTAAGGAACGTTGTAAGTATTTGATAGGCATTATTATACAGTTGTTGTCCGGTAATTGGCACGCTATGTGCAATAGGAAGTGGTAACCGCATAGCGGAAATAAATTAAAAAAGGAGGCCTATTATGGCTAAATTCCGAAATTACAATGGCTATCGCCAATTTAACACCGGCTCCGGCTGGAAATTCACGCACCGCGCTGCCGCGGCTAACAAAATGGGCGGGTCTATAAGACCTGGCTACCATGTACACCATATCAACGGTGTCAAAACTGACAACCGTCATTCTAACTTAACTGTTATTCCGGCATCAACTCATGCCAAAATTCACTCTAAATCTTCAAAATAAAACCACGAGGCAGGGGGGCCCACCCCTGCCACCAATCCCTATGTAGTAGAAGGAGGAAAAATGAGCACAATTAAATTGAAACAACATAACATTATGACATTGAAAGAGTGGCGATCTGATAATAAAAACAAAGAAAGTGAAAAGAACTCGCTCATTGACTACTATAGTTATCTAACCAGACAAATCTATTCAATAATGCTTTCGAATGAAGATCAAGAAGCCTTACTTTTGATAGACGAAATGAAAAAAAGATATAAGGGATTCGCTAATTCTGTAGACTCTCTAACTCCATACGATAAAGCTCTAAAGTTGTTTTTTGAAGGCGATGTGGGAAAAGGATTTAATGAATACACAAGGGCCATGGTTAGTAAAATGGGTCTTTCAGAGGCAAAAGAGTTTTTAAGGATGATTTTAGGAGTACATGTTTATTTGACGGAAGAAGTATCCGATGAAGAAAAGGAAAGTGAAAACCATTTAATACAGATTAAGCGGTCCAAAAATATTTTAGAAACGATAATTGAGGACTCAGGTCGTTATACTGAACAATATTTAAGCGAGATCAGCACGAGTGGAGAAATTAATTTTGGAAGTAAACTTGATATTTATGCTTATAAAATGTATGTTGTTATAGCTAAAGATAGACTAAAGCTTGGTAATATTAGAGATGAAATGGAATCATTATATCAGGTGATAGTAGATATCTATAAAACTAATAAGTGTAACAATGTAACAGATTGTTCGATTTGCCCGTATGTGGTTATGACGTTTAGCGCAGACAACTCTTTCAAAGAGGTATTCTTAGATATTTTTATAGAGAAACTCCCCTCTGATATTTCTGATGCCGACATTATTGAAATGTTTTTCCCTGCACAATCTTTTATATTTCTCTATAGTCTTTATTCATCAAAATGCCTGTCTATATATTTAGGTGAGTTTGAGAGAATATTGAGCTCTAATCCATCTGATAAAGTTAGGAGAATAATTCTTGATTTAAAGCTGAGAGTTTTGATAATATTAGATAGGAGAAAAGACATTTTACATCTGTATGAGGAAAATAAAGATGCCCCTTTAACTGATACGTTTTGGCATTTATTTGCAAGTTATTTTTACGGTACTACAAAAGACTTTGATAATGCTCTATATGCAATAGATAGACTGATAGAACTTACTCCTTCAAATAATTCAATTCTATTTTATAAGTATCTGATTTTAAGAGAAATGAAGAGCATCGATAGAGCTCAAAAGGTTTTGAAGCAAATGTCTCCTGAAAATAATGAACAACGTGAAATGCTGAGAATTTTGGAGTTAAATACGACTGAGAAATTAGCTGAGTATGTGAGAAATATCGATTTGCAGAGTATATCACCAACGACTGTAACAATGCTGTTGTCTATGCCAAGTTTACCAGAAGACTGCTTTATTACTGTTTTTACACATTTAGTACACATATTGAAAAACAACGACGGGAGTATTGTCGATGTCCAACTACTTAACAGTATGAGATTGGTGATGCAAAATGAGTATTTTCAAGTAATTGACGACAAAATTGAGGATTTTATTGCATTGATTAAGGAAAATAATTCTATGGCGTATTTTTTTGGTTTTAACCCAACAATGTATAGTCAATTACTGGAGAAAGTTACGGACAGACAGTCTGTAATCAACTTGATCAAGACCAGAGTGTTTTCATTTAGAAATAAGTTTGGCCTTCTACTCAGGTTGAACATAGTTGCAGCTAAAGAGGTTTTAGAGGAGTACAGCCAGATTTTAACTGAGGATCAAATTACTGTGTACAATTTATATTTCAGTGTCGCTACGAAGGAGATACGTGAATTAAGGAGAGAGGATAAAGAACTCTTAATGGATAGTGGTACAGAGGAAATATACTCATTGTTTTCATTAGCCTTTGAGAAAGGGAACTATGAGACAGCATATCAGCTATTAAGGTTGCAAAAGAATGAAAAAGCAAGCCATCCTTGGTATACTTTTTTAGTTTGCGCAGTGTTAGGTAAAGACGAAGAAGCTTTACAGGCACTTGAGTCGATGGACTTAGGGCTTATTATAGACGAATCAAACACTAATAGCCATATACTTGGTCCAGCACAGCTTCCTTTTATATTTAAGTCGATAGACAACTTGATTCCCAAAAAATATCCCTATGATAGAATATCTTTAATAAACTTTATCAGCCTATTGAAGAAAATATCGGATCCGGCTATTCACGAAATTATTGACTTGGCTATCGAAACTGTATGTAACAATTTAAAGAACAACCCGAAAAAAATAACATTTGAGTCACCCTATAGTGATGAATACAAGGATCTGGTTTTGAAACGTGAAATAATGGATAGTTTGGCTCCTTTCTTCACAATGCAATCAGAACGAATGCACACCACTGCATCGTTTAGCCTTAGAAACCGAATTTACAAGTCCATTCAAGAGCGCCAAGAGGAGATTGAAGATGTGATAAAGCGCGAGGAACGCAATAGAATTTTAGCCAATCTTTCTCATAGCATAAAGAATATGCTCCGCTCGGTCATAGACCCTCTTCAGAACCTTAAAAATGAGTTTCCAGAGAAAAAGAATATTATTGAGAATGCTTTGAAAGGGGCTAATTTGATTCGTGAGATAGTCAACGCAATCAATCTCTCTTTCAAAACAAGTCTGGACGACTTAATATACGATTCGCATAATCCAGGGAAGGATTATCTTACCTTACAAGATATCATCACTGAAAGTATCAGCTATTCGATAGGTAATATGTTTGATTTCCGTTATTACCCCGTCTACGCTCAGAACTATTTCCCTAGCAAAATGAAAAAGCAGGAGTACGAGAGCGTCAAGAGAGAATGGGATGAAGTTTATGCATCTAAAGAGCTAAGCGATTTTCAATCCTTCGCTAAGAAAAATATGTTTGATTTAGAAATAGAAACGATTGACCTGTCAACTTACCAACTTGGCAACGAGAAAAGCTCGGCAATTAAGCTAATGATTCTATTCCAAGAGATTATATTTAATGCGATCAAATACGCATCATTTATCAAACGAGAAGACCGTTTTATTAAAATTGCATTCACAGAGAAATCTGGTAAATTAGCTCTGGAAGTGAGTAATAGCTTCAAGCCGGAAGTAAAAGCTAAAACTACCGGAGTAGGCAAGTTAGTTATAGAAAACTTCGCAAAAGTATTGAACTGCGAACCTGAGATTACAACCGATGATTCCGTCTATACCATCAGGCTGGAATTCGACAATATTTGGAGGACACATGGCTAAAATTCTTTATATTGAGGATGAGTTAACCAAAAATATTGCTTCTATTAAGAAGTTTTTTTCTCCCATAGTGAATAAGAAAAGAGTTATTGATGAGCTGACAAAACTTGAAAACGAAGATCGTGTATATGCCGAAGACGTGCTGTCAATTTGTAAGCGAAGCAGTATCTTAGACATATGCTACACTTTCCCATCTGCACTTGAGCATATTGTAAAAGGCCATAAAGAATACGACCTTATTATTATTGACCGCAACTTGAGCGAATACGATTATAGTGATCAAATGGGAGATGTACAAAATTTGCTTGAAAGTGTCGGGTTGATGAAAGATGAAAAAGGTATATTGGAATTCTTGGAAAGGGAGGGGGATCTTCTTTTAATTACATTGTTGAGAATAAACGATGAGTACAGAGACAAGATATTTTACCTCACAGCAAACACAGCAGATGCTCTAAGAGGTTCAAATGAACTTAAGTCTTTTATTGATGTAGCATTATTTACTAAAGAAAAGATGATAGAAAAGGGGTCGGCCAGAGAAGAAGAAATAACAAATATCTTGAGAAACCTTGAGAGCTTTAAGATCCAAAGTGACTATAAAACAGAATGCGAGATATTGAGAAAAACAGGTGATGAATCTTTGGTTGAAAGTTTTATCAGCATAGTAAAACTCATGCGTTCTAATAAAAACAAGCTGTTTTTAGGTAGTCTCAGACAATTATTACATGACCTTTTAAACGATATTGCTCTTAAAATGAATGACCCCAATGGTCCTGATAGGGCTGAATTCTGGGGAGAATATAACCCTCAACTACAAATAAGTATGTTTATTAGAAATGAGAATGGTTTGGCAAAATATTTTAATGATCACTACTTTCATTATATTATTAAGAACTATGCGATAAATATCCATAGGATAGGAAGTGCTTATGGTGCACATAGTGAAGAAAGAAATAATGCTGGCTCAAAAGATAGAGACTCAGTCTCAATTAATACGCTTAACGCATTGTTTTTTATGATGCTCGAAGTGATTCTTTGGTACGGGGAGGCTATGGACAAGTTGTCTGAAGAAGTGTGAAGTTGTAGATATATTCGCGGACGAAGTAGATTTGTTATTATTTTTAGAAGATACAATCACTGGATCGAACTCGGTATTCCAGATAAAGTGAAGCAGGTTTGAAAGCTCTCCTGTCCTTCTGTTGATCGCATAATAATGCTCTTCATCTCTCCCTTCGTATTCAAAGATGATTTCACGTTTGGGACCGTATTTCTTTTTGGTGATGAGGGTGTCTGTTTCCGGGTTTGGATTGTTGGGGTCGACGGCACGGTATACGATTAACTCATCGCCTTTTATGGTTTCCCTATCGAAATAAAAATTCTTCATTCTTAGATTAACCGGCTCATCTTGCTTGAGACGGTAAGGTGTATTACGATACAATTCCCTGATGAACTCTTTGCGACCCTCTTGAGGGTATTGCATCGCCTCTTGCATTATAAGGCGTGCTCGTTTACGGAGCGGCGTGTTTTCGCTATTAGTCTTGTACGATTCAGGGTTGTATTCTTTGATCTGTTGGGTTCCATTTGACATCTGAAACACGTAGCCACCTTTCTGTCCTACCTTAGCCCCATATTTTCCCTGTATCGAATATGACCATTGTACCGCTAACTGCACCCCTAAAGGTAGTTGCAAGTAGTTATGAATGGTATTAGTAGCAAGGTGCTTTAGTTCTTGTTTAACCGGCAGATTTACCCGCAATTTTCCGCCACTTCTAAATTCAAGCTCATCTCTAAGCTGGGATATTAAACTCTGTTTACTCATCTAAGCCTCCAAATAAATTATTGATCCCTCTACTATATATAGGCGGATAATTCTGCCCTTTTCAGAAACTATTTTTCATAGAGTCGTGTAATAGACTGATACGTATGCAAATAAAATCTTTCATCTTACTGTTGAGTAAGGAGTAATTCCGTAGGCGGAGTAGAGCCGGCTACGGTATTCCCCCTTATATGCTCCATAGATCAGGGTAGACTATATTTGAGTAGGCGGAAAGGGTTCAGAGTAGATTTGTTCTTGACAGTAAAGCAAACTATGATTTAATGCTCAATAATGATTTTAAGGTCTAAAATAACAACATAGTGGTGAGGGAGATATAGAAATGCCTTGTGTATTTAGCTCTCACTCGAACGAAAAAGCAAAGATGAAGAGGTATCTTTATTATCCCAATGAAGTGTTTTTATCTTATGGCTATATAATAGGAGAATTAATATGAATCTGAATAACTATTTAGAGAAGATATTTACCCTTGAGTCGGCCGATCTGACAAAGCTGGCCAAGGCTTATGATGTAAAAGGGTATTCGTCGTTACCCAAGGAAGAGCTAATCTTGAGAATCCTGAAAGGTGCGGCTGAACAGGAAGGTCTTGCCTTCACAACAGGTTGCTTAGACATTATGGAAGATGGATACGGATTTTTAAGGTATAACGAGAGCAACTATATCCCTGGGCGTGACGATATTTACGTTTCACAAGCTCAGATTAAAAAGTTTAACCTCAAAAAAGGTCATATGGTTTCAGGTCCTGTGCGCTCGCCCAAAGAGGGGGAGAAATATTTCGCTCTACTCAGGGTTGACGCCGTGAACATGCGTTCACCGGACGTTTTAAACAGTATGAAAGAGTTCGATGATCTGACCCCTTATTATCCTGAAGTACGGTTAAATCTGGAAACAGATCCGAAAAACGTATCTACAAGAATTATCAACCTTTTCACACCTATCGGCAAAGGACAACGTGGACTAATAGTTGCAGCTCCAAGAACCGGTAAAACAGTGCTACTTCAAAATATTTCTAATGCGATTTTGACTAATCACCCCGAAGTATACGTGATAGTGCTACTCGTTGATGAGCGACCTGAAGAGGTTACAGAGATGAAAAGAATACTGATCCCGACCAACTCAGAAGTGATTAGTTCGACTTTTGATGAGACTCCACAGAATCATATCCAAGTGGCTGAAATGTGTATCAATAAGGCTAAAAGAATGGTTGAATTAGGGAAAGATGTAGTCATAATGCTCGATAGTATCACCCGTTTGGCGCGTGCTTACAACAACGTGTCGCCGTCGAGTGGTAAGGTACTTTCTGGTGGTATCGATTCTAACGCTCTGCACCGTCCGAAGAAATTCTTTGGTAGTGCCCGTAACACACTTGAGCAGGGTAGTTTAACCATTATCGCAACCGCTTTGGTCGATACTGGTAGTAGAATGGATCAGGTTATTTTTGAAGAGTTTAAGGGCACCGGTAATATGGAGCTTGTACTCGATAGATCTATCAGTGATATGCGACTATACCCAGCTGTTGACCTCGTTAAATCTGGTACCAGACGTGAAGAGTTACTCCTCTCCAAAACTGAGCTCAATAGAATGTATGTGATGAGGAAATATCTCAAGACTATGAGTCCGATTCAAGGAATTGAGTCGCTAAGAACTAAAGTATTGGCTACAAAAAATAATAAAGACCTTCTAACCTCGATGAGTCAATAGGATACAAATGGAATTATTAGCCCCGGCAGGTTCTTTCGAAAAACTTCGTTACGCTATTGAATACGGCGCAGACGCCGTTTATGCCGCTGGCAAACAGTTTGGCCTTCGTGCAAAGGCGACTAATCTCGATGAGGATGAACTGGCTAAAGCTGTTAAATATGTGCACGAGCGGGGTAAAAAAATCTTCATTACGGCAAATATATTTGCTAATAACCAGGATATTGACGAAATACCACCCTATATCGACTACCTATCCAAATTAGGTGTAGATGCAGTTATAGCCTCAGATCCTGGAGTAATCAGCATCATCAAAGAGACTGCCCCCACACTTCCGATACACCTCAGCACGCAAGCTAATACAACCTCTTGGAAGAGCGCTGAGTTCTGGGCTAAGCAAGGGGTCTCAAGGATTATCTTGGCTCGCGAAGTCTCCTTCGCCGAGACGAAAGAGATGATCAAAAGAGTTCCAGAATTAGAATACGAGATATTTGTGCACGGCGCAATGTGTATCTCGTACTCTGGTAGATGCTTGCTGAGCGCATTCCTGAATAACCGCTCGGCAAACCGTGGGCTTTGCACACACCCCTGTCGCTGGGAATATACGTTAACGGAGAAAAGTCGACCCGGAGAAGAGTTCGCTATCTCGGAAGACGAAAGGGGAACTTACATCCTTAACTCAAAAGATCTGTCCCTTTACGATAAATTAGAAGAGATAGTCTCCTCAGGCATCACCTCTCTTAAAATCGAAGGACGTATGAAAAGCCTTTACTATGTTGCTAATACAACCCGTGTTTACAAAACCGCTATCCAAGAGTACCTTCAAAAGAGAAAGCCTGATCCACAGCTTAAAGAGGAGTTGTATAAAATAAGCCATCGTGAATATACTACCGCCTTTTTTGACGACTCAGAGCTAAACAATACGCAGACTTATGAAACTTCGGGATATAAAAGAAATTATCAGTTCCTCGGAGAGGTAGTTGACGTTGAATCTGCTCATACAGCTTCAAACACTCAACTCCTTTTTGATAACGTTGTGAATATAAGGGCTAAATTTTCAGTAGGTGAAGAGATAGAGGTTATTTCACCAGACCATCAACAAGACGTTAAGCTAAAAGTGCAAGCTATTTACGACGAAGATGGTAATCTCATCACCGATACCAAACCTAACACAAACATTACCCTTAAGTTAGATACGAAGTTACCACGCTATGGCATTCTACGCAAGCAAATCAAGTGAGTTAGATAAGATAATTCTAACAACCTTAATAATCAGCTTAATCCTTCTATCTGCACAACTATCCTTTGCAGAGTCAACAGAGTGGATAAGCCAGATTGAAAGTCTATACGCCACCGGTAACCAAGGTGGACTCATTGAAATGTTAAATAACTATGAGCCGTCTGTAAACTCAGAAAAAGCGGCACAACTCTACTATCAAGCCAAGCTTGCCGATGAAAAAAACAAGATGATGCCGATCTTGAAAGAGTTGACAAAGCGTTACCCTAACGAAATTTATGGGCAAAAAGGGTTGCTGGAATTAGCCAATATCGCGCTGTTAGAAAGAAATTATGATGAAAGCCTCTCAGCTCTACAAAAACTCGATAAAAAAGTTATAGCCGATAAGGAGTTCCACCTATCTGTTGTATACCTTAAACAGGGCAAACACAAAGAGGCGATTAGCTCCGCACAAAGCTATATAAAAAGCTCAAAAGATAAGATCAAAAAAGAGCTCGCCTATCTGCAAATAGCTGAAGCTTATATACTGAGTGAACAATATCGGCTCGCTAAGATGACACTTGAGTCGATGAAAAGTAGTGATAAAAACATTGTGCATCGGGCGATGGTCGATTATAAAATTGCCTATTGCTTGGAGTATTTAGAGGATGTTTCTGAGGCGATCGCTAAGTATCGACAGGTTATTGCTCAGTATCCTTTTACGGAGTATTGTGCATACTCCGAAAGGCGTCTATATAATCTACTGCTCGAAGGGTCTAAAGATGTTAAATATAGCGACCTTAGTTCGGTTAACTGCACTACAGAGGATCTGGAAATCTCTAACGTTACCGATCTGATAATAGCGACTCAACCTGAAAAGATTAGTGGGCAATACTATCTACAGGTAAATGCCTTCTCTAATGCTGATAATGCGCGAGAGCATTCAAAATATCTCAACAGCTTTAACTTTACTAACATTGTGTTTACGAAAACAGTTAACGACAAAGACTTTAGTGTTGTAGCCGTCGGTCCTTTTGAAGGCTTAGAAGAGGCTAAAACCACTCAAGATATGTTGAAAAATAAACTAAACATCAACTCTTTCCCGATTAAATATTGATTAAATATGGCTAAAAAAAGCGCTACCCCCGACGTGAAACTTACCCCGATGTTGAAACAGTTTCAATCCTTTAAGGATCAGCATCCCGATAAAGTCATTCTCTTTCGGTTGGGTGATTTTTATGAAACATTTTTTGCCGACGCAGAAAAAGTATCACGAATATTAGGTATCGTCCTTACCACCCGAGATAAAAGTGACCCAAATCCGGTGCCTATGGCTGGATTCCCTTACCACAGTCTGGACTCCTATGTTGAAAAACTGATCAAGGCTGGTGAAAAAGTAGTCATCTGCGAACAAGTGGAAGACCCTAAACAAGCGGTGGGGCTCGTCAAGCGAGACATCGTTGAGATAATTACACCGGGTGCAATCTTAGACGATAATCTTTTGGAAACGAAAGAGCATAACTACTTGGCTGCTATCTATTTCTCAGAGAAAATGCGCCGAGTCGGCTTCGCTTACGTCGATATCTCGACAGGCGAGTTTAGCTTCACAGAGTTTGCCCCTTCACAGATAAAGCACGAGATTCTAAGGGTCAATCCTCAAGAAATCATCGTTCCCAATGAAGAAACTTACAGTTATCTTACCGAAAAAGTTAAAGAACTTAAACATAAATTAGCGATTTTTGATTCATATCTTTTCACCCCAGACGAAGCTGAAGTGTTGCTTAAGAAACAACTCTCAACGCTTACCCTGGAGGGATATGGGGGGAGTACCAAAACGTGCGGATTTACTGCCGCTGGAGGTGCGCTCGCTTATATCCAATCCTTGAAAAAAGATGAGATGCTGCATATTAACTCGCTGAGATACTACTCGATCGAAAACAATCTGCAAATAGATGAGATTTCACGACATAACCTGGAACTACTGAAGTCGATGCGCTTCCAGTCACGACAAAACAGCCTAATCTCCATTATAGATCAAACTAAAACAGCTATGGGGTCAAGACTCTTGGCCGATTGGTTGTTGCGTCCCCTTCTCGATATTAATGAGATAAATTATCGACTCGACGGGGTTCAAGAACTAAAAGAGGAGATTAATCAAACTGATGCAATTAGAGGAGTCTTGAAAGAAATAGGTGATTTGAGTAGGCTGATTAGTAAGATCGGAACGTTGAGAATTAATCCCCGCGAAATGGTAGCTTTGGCCGATTACCTGGAAGCCGCTACCCTGCTTAAGACACATCTTGATAACTTCCATACTGCTTGCCTGCAAGACCTTAGAGAAGGGATTTCTGACTACTCAGCCGTTACAGGGCTGATCAAGAGCAGCATTGTCGATGACCCACCTATGCAGATCACAGCTGGCGGGATCATAAGAGAAGGGATAAATCCTGAACTGGACGAGCTAAAACTTATTAGTCGCGAAGGTAAAGGATGGATTGCTCAGCTTGAAGAGAGCGAGAGAAAGAAAACCGGTATTACGTCTCTAAAAGTCGGCTACAATAGAGTATTTGGCTACTTCCTTGAAGTTACCAATACCCATAAAGACAAAGTGCCGGAATACTATATTCCAAAGCAAACTTTGGTCAATTCCCAGAGATATATCTCTCCGCAGCTAAAAGAATACGAATCAAAGGTGTTAGGGGCTGAAGAGAGAATAAAAAATATCGAATATGAGCTGTTTAAACAGGTGCGAGAAAACCTTCTGCAGTTTTTACCTCTCATCAAAAGCTATGTTGAACTCGTCGCTAAAATCGATGTGCTCGGCTCCTTGGCTTATCTTGCCTACTATAACAACTATACAAGACCGAAATTTAACCAAGAAGGGATGCTTAAATTAGAGGAGTGCCGACACCCCGTAATAGAAAAGCTACTCGAAGAAGAAAAGTATATCCCCAACGACGTCTATCTCGACAATAAAGAGAACAAAGTAATCCTCATCACAGGACCTAATATGGCCGGTAAGTCAACTTATCTGAGACAAATCGGACTTATTGCTATAATGGGACAGATGGGTAGCTTCGTTCCCGCATCACTTGCAGAACTCCCTATCTTCGACAAAATATTCACCCGTGTTGGAGCCTCTGATAACCTCGCTATGGGACAGAGTACCTTCCTCGTGGAAATGATAGAGACTGCAAATATCCTCAATAGCGCTACTCCAGATTCATTGATTTTACTCGATGAGATTGGACGTGGGACGAGTACTTTCGATGGACTAAGCCTCGCTTGGGCTATAGTAGAATATATCGTTAAAGAGAGTAAAATAAATGCTAAAACGCTGTTTGCTACTCATTATCACGAGCTTACCGACTTAGAAGAAGTGTTGCCCGGAGTTAAAAACTATAATATAGCCGTGAAAGAATGGAACGATGAAATGATCTTTTTGAGACGTGTGGAGCGGGGGAGAGCAGATAAAAGTTACGGAATCCAAGTTGCTAAACTGGCAGGAGTGCCAAATAAAGTAATCAGAAGAGCGAGTAAAATCTTGGAAAACTTAGAAAAGCAAGAACTTAGCCCTCAAGGGCTTACTGCATTTGCTAAACAGGAGATTAAAGAGTCCGATCAGCTATACATCTTTGAAGCAATACATAAGAAAAACTCAGAAAACGATCAATATGTAGATGAGATAAAAGATTTTGATCTCAATAACGCTACACCACTGGAAGCTTTACAGTTCCTCCAATACCTACAAGATAAGCTCGACTAATACACACAATGAATTTTGCCACTTACGATAAAGAATATGTGATCGGTATAGATCTGCACGGAACACTGCTAAATGAAGACTGGCTTATCTCCTCAGTCGATGTTACCAAGCTAATAGAAATCCTTGAACAGATAAGGCGCTACGCTACTATACTTATTATAACTGGAAATGATCTCCATTTTGTACAAGAGCACGTACCAGAAAGCCTATATAAGCTTATCGATGGGTTTATATTGGAAAACGGAGTTGTCTTCAGTGACGGCGTAAAAGAGATTGCGATAGCTACTAAAGAGGAGATAGAGGTAATCAAGTCGCTCGAGAAAGAGCTTAAAGCTAAGCAAGATCGAGACATACTGTTTTTTGCGAGAAGACTTGGCTCCATCAGTATGTTTACCCGAAATAAAAGCGAGGGGGTTCTACCTAACAAACTGTATAACAAGATTGTAAAACTCCTCGACAATCACCCAGTAAACAAGCAAATATTCGTTACACACTCCGATGTCGCCGTGGATATAGTACCCTTCGGATATACAAAATGGACGGCTATAGAGAAGATGTTTGATGATAAAAAAATCATTGCCATCGCTGATTCATACAATGACTGGGACTTCCTTTTCAGAGCAGATCATCCTTTTATGCCCAATAACTGCTCTCCCAAGATAGAAGAAGCTTTTGCAGCACATAATAAAAAAGTGTTACCTATGACCGAATATAAAGGGTTGAATCCACAAAGTGGGGTGTTTAAAAGCGCTCTGAATAATACAGCTGGAGTTATAGAGATACTTGAGAAGCTAATCATAAATTTTAAGAAACATAAATAAAGTAAACAACTTTCAGGAGGTTTGAATGAATCGTAACTTAATGATCTTCACCTTATTCGTACTCATACTTATCGTTTTTGTCAGCACTGGATATGCGCAAAACGATAAGTTAAGTAGTGGACGTGAAATCAATTTAGTCGAACGACAAGGTGAGGTTCGCAACTATACAAACGGTTTTACAGCAGGTCTTAACACTAACAGGCAAGACGTGCAAAGATATAGAGAAGTAACACTTAGTAGCTACTTAACAACTGAGCAGAACGCTCTTAAAGGGGATAGAGTTAAACTTAACCTCTTTGAGGAGACTGATTTCTATGCAGTAGTAGACAGGGTTAATCTTAATGTGAATGGCTCTTATACGATTCGTGGTCGAATAGAAGGGTATGACTTTGGATCTTTGATGATCAGTACTACCGATGAACGGACACTTTGCGTGATAGATATTCCTGAAAAAGGTAAAGAGTATGAGATCTCTTTCGATTCATCGAGTAGATCACACCAGCTCTATGAGATCGACTATAAGAAAAAAGATATGATCGAAAAGTATATCCCATTAATAGAGGATGATGACTCTGAAAGAAACACTTTCGAACAAGCGAGGATTAAGCAGAGTATTAAAGTGCAGCAGAAAAATGGTGGTGGGCGCCCCGGTAATGAAGCAGACATTGATATTATGGTGGTGTATACACCGGCTGCTAAAAAATGGGCTGATCTCTATGCCTCAGGTATTGAGAATTCTATAGCAATAGCTATCGAGAAAGGGCAGTATGCTTTCGATAATAGCGAGACTATGATCAACTTTAACTTAGTCTTCTCAGCAGAAGTTGATTATGATGAGTCCAGTACAGCCAGTAATCACCTCTATCGCCTGCAAGGTAAAGAAGATGGGTATATGGATGAAATACACGAATGGCGCAGAATTAGTGGTGCTGACGAGATAACACTCTTAGCTCCTTTAGACGACGCAGGTGGGATAGGGTTTCTACTTAACACTCCTCAAGGAAGTCCAAGTACAGCAATGAACGTAGTCAGAGTTCAACAAGCGCACAATTCTTATACACTCGTTCACGAAGTGGGGCACAATATGGGATTAGGTCACGCTGCCTCTCAAAACTATCAACCTGGCCCAGGCTTAAGCTCTTATTCCTCAGGCTGGAGATGGGCAGGTAACGACGGAGGCTATTATTGTTCAGTGATGACCTATGAGCCGGGAGCTTACTTCGAAGACGGAATAGATCATCAAAGAGTGGGTCATTTCTCCAGTCCCCTTATAACCCACAAAGGGGGGATAACTGGGCATGCTGAGAAAGGTGATAATAGAAGAACTTTGATAGAGACGAAGCACATAGTAGCCGCTTATTCACTTCCCGAAGCGGAGGCTTCATCTATCGAGGGTTACGTCTATTTAGAGGGAACTGAACTGCCAGTTGATAGAGCCAGAATAGAGTTTGTAGGCATTGATTACCCCCTTTATACAGATGAAGAGGGGTATTTCTTTGCCTATGCGCTTCCAGCTGATACCGTTAATATTGTCGTTAGCAAAGAGGACTATCATTCGGTAAATATTGACGAATTTGAACTTGAGCAAGGAGCAATCACTCCGATCATAATAGAGATTGAGAAGTTTCACAGAATGAATGTTTCTGGTCACATAAGCACTACAGACTATCCTGAAGAAGGGCTCTATGGTGCCACCGTTACCCTTTCCGGGATAGAAGAGTTTACTACTACGACCGATGAAGAGGGGTATTTTGAGTTTATCGAAGTACGCTCCAATTTTAGCTATGAGCTAAAGGTAGTGGCAGAAGGGTATGTAGTATATGAAGATATGCTCTCTATCGAGCATTACTCCGAAGATATAGAGTTAGAGAGAATAGTGCTTTATGAAATTGCATATCCAACTTACGGAGTAAGCGCGAATCTTAGTCCAGACAACACAGCTTCCATCTCATGGGGTAGACCGTTCGGCTACTTCGATACTATGCGAAGAGATAACGGTATTTATTCTGATCGATTAGGCCTAACAAGTGGCACTAATTACACTGTTTTCGGCACGGTCTTCACAGGGAATCATCTTCTTTATGAAGTAAGCTGGTATCTGTCTGACGAGATAGAGTCACATAGTACAGTTAACATCTTTATTTTCGGCTTAGATGAGAACGGTAATCCTGATTCAGACGCTCTTCTTTTCCAGGAGCTTGAGGTGGCAAATCGTGACAATCGTTGGAATTACTTTGCATTACCGCACTCGATTGAAACGACTAATGGCTTTCTGTTTGGCCTGAGCTATCAAGGCAATATTAGTCTCGGGTTAGACGACGGCTTAGATGAGGAATACCCTTTTGAAGCGGGCACTCAATACCTGGCAGTTGACTACCGAAACAACAATTGGAGAGATACTTCAGCTACCGGTATCGAGAAAAACCTTATGCTCCGCACCAAAGGTTATCATTATGAGACCCAAGGACATTCCGATAACTGCGTTAGATCTTTAGAACGTTATGTTGTATATCGCAGTTTAATTGAAGAGGGTATAGATGTTGAGTTTGAAGAGATTGGAAGAACCGATCAAACGAGCTTTGCCGATAATGATTGGGATAGTTTGCTCAATGGCGATTATCGTTATGCCATCAAGGCTGAATATACAAATCAAGTGCTCTCCATACCGTCATTCTCAAATGCAGTCAGTTACACCGAGGTCATCAGCGTAGTTGATGCGCTAAGCTTAGAGTATTCTGATTCCGAAAAGTGTGTGCAGTTGAGCTGGGAGTGGACTCCAGGGGAGACAGACCCGGACGGTTCAACAGACCGTGCTTTTGAAGGTTTCACAGTTTTACGAAACGAGAATATACTCGCTGAAGAGGTAGCGGAGACTAATTACACCGATTATGACCTCCCAGCAGGATTACTCGCTTATAAAGTGACTGCTAAACATACCAACGGTTATTCAAACGAATTAGAAGCGTTTTACTTCAGCACACTTGGTCCCACAGATTTAATAGCAGAGCTCTTAGGTGACGGCACTGTAGAGTTGAGCTGGGAAGCGCCTTTTATAGAGGATAAAGAAGGATCTCAATTCAAAGGTTACAGTGTATATCGTAACGATGAACTACTCAATGAGAATCCGGTAGAAGATTGCTTTTACTTGGATACCGAGACTTTAGTGAGTGAGGAATACTCTTACTACGTTACTGTTAAATATGGTGGAGAGCAAAGCTCAGACCCTTCAAACAGAGTTGAGGTGATGGTTACAAAGGGGGCTAACGAAACACTACTCCCGCTCAGCACCGAGCTGAAGGGTAACTATCCGAATCCATTCAATCCTGAAACTACTATTTTCTACTCATTAAAAGAGGGGACACCTCTCAGCCTAAAAATATACAATATCAAAGGAAGATTGGTCAAGACTTTAGTAGATGATGTGTCGTCAGCAGGTACATACTCAGTTGTGTGGGATGGTAGGGACAGTGAAGGTAAGTCAGTCGGTAGCGGTGTTTATTTTTATCGTATGGAGACACCCAATTATTCATCCATCAAGAGGATGGTTTTAATCAAGTAGAGATCAGTTAATCGGCCGACCAGTTCGGCCGATTCTTTTTTATTTCTTCATATCTATCAATCAGATAGGCATTATGCATGCTCATTACTTGACAGAATAGTCATTATTGATTTACAGGTGAATGAAATACTAAGTCAGAGGAGAGTTTATGCCGTATATATCAAACACTGATCAAGATCGCCAGAAAATGCTCAAAGAAATTGGCGTATCCTCTTTTGAAGAGCTTATCAAAAGTATCCCGGAAGAGTTTCGTAAAACCGGTAAGACTAATTTAGAGAAAGCTTATTCAGAATGGGAGATGAGCAAAAAGATAAGTGACCTGGCTGACAAAAACACATCTACCTGCAAGGTAAATTCCTTCTTAGGTGGGGGAATCTACGATCATTTCGTACCTGCAGCTGTTGACCATATTGTCTTGAGACCAGAATTTCATACCTCCTATACCCCTTACCAGGCAGAGGTGAGCCAAGGTACTTTACAGGTAATCTATGAGTTCCAGACTCTTATATGCGAGCTTACTGGAATGGAGATTGCCAATGCAAGTATGTATGACGGAGCGACTGCCGTTGCTGAAGCGATACTGATGTCAGTACGTAAAAATAAACGTATGAAAGCAGTTATTGCTGGAACAATTAACCCGCACTACTTAGAAGTAGTTAACGCCTTTGTTTGTGGTATTGGTATTGAGGTTGTAGTAGTTCCACAAAAAGATGGAGTTACCGACTATGCAGCTTTAGAAGAGCTTGTCGATGATAAAACCACTTGTGTTGTACTCCAAACTCCGAACTTCTTTGGAAATCTTGAAGACGGCTTTAAAGTCAGCGAGATTACTCATAAATTTAAAGATACGCTCTTAATAGTCGCAGCAGACCCTATCTCTTTAGCTGTAGTTAATGCTCCATCCGAGTATAACGCTGACATCGTGGTAGGAGAGGGACAAGTGTTAGGCAATAGCCAATTTTACGGAGGACCACTTTTAGGCTTCTTCGCAACTAAGATGAGCTTAGCTCGTCAAATGCCAGGACGTATAGTTGGTGGCACTGTTGACGCCGATGGTAACAGAGCATACTCATTGACATTACAGGCGCGTGAGCAGCATATTCGAAGAGAAAAAGCCACTTCTAATATCTGTAGTAATCAAGCGCTGTGTGCTTTGGCGGCTACTGTTTATATGAGTTTATTAGGTAAAGAGGGGATGAGAGAGATTGCTGAGCAGACTACTTCAAAAGCTCACTACTTAGCTGAGCAGATTGCACAAATACCAGGCTATAAATTAGCTTTTAATGCACCTTTCTTCAAGGAATTTGTCGTCTCAACTTCAATAGACCCACAAATAATCATTGAAAAACTGTTAGACAAGAAAATCTACGCTGGTATCAACTTAAAACCGTACGGCAAAGAGAATGCACTCTTAATAGCGGTAACAGAAAAGAAGAGCAAAGCTATGTTGGACGAGTTTGTAAAAGAGTTAAAGGGGGTAAGCAATGCCTAAGAATATCTTTGAAAAAAGCTCCGCAGGAAGAATAGGGTATAACATACCAAAGAATGATGTAAGCAAAACAATAGAGAGCTGTATCCCAGAAAAATATAGAAGAAAAGAGAGCCTCAGATTCCCAGAAGTAAGCGAGTTAGACGCTATGAGACACTTTATCGAACTGAGCAATATGAACCACTGTATAGAGAAAGGTTTCTATCCACTCGGTTCCTGTACTATGAAATATAACCCAAAAATCCACGAAACACTCGTCCGTAACTGTGGCTTTATGAACATACATCCGCTCCAAGATCAGAAAACAGTTCAAGGTGCTATTGAGGTTATGTATGAGTTACAAAAGGATTTAGCTGAAATATCAGGCTTTGCAGGGGTCACTCTACAGCCTGCAGCAGGAGCACAAGGGGAGTTTACCGGACTTAAAATCATCCAAGCGTATCATCAAGCTAAAGGTAACACTCACAAAACAAAAATTATCTTGCCTGACTCCTCACACGGAACAAACCCAGCAAGTGCTGCCTTAGTCGGATACGACACAGTCCAGATTAAATCTGATGACAAAGGTCGAGTCGATGTTGAAGCTTTGAGAGCGGTCGTTGATGATGATGTTGCCGGCTTTATGATTACAAATCCTAACACGCTCGGTATCTTTGAAGATCACTACGCAGAAATTGCTGAGATTATTCATAGCGTGGACGGATTAGTATACCTTGATGGGGCAAACTTCAACGCTCTGTTGGGTATAGTTAGACCGGGCCAAGTAGGTTTCGACGTTATGCACTTTAATATTCATAAAACATTCTCTACACCTCACGGTGGTGGTGGACCAGGCTCAGGGCCGGTTGGCGTGACAGAAGCGCTCTTACCGTACCTCCCTTATCCTATGGCCAACAAAGAGGGGGATAAATACTTCCTCGATGAAAGTCATAAGGAGACCTCGATCGGTAAAGTACAAACCTTCTATGGCAACTTTGGTGTCTACTTAAGAGCTTATATGTATATCAAGATGCTTGGAAACGAAGGGGTTAGAAGAGCTTCCGAGAATGCTATAATTAACGCTAACTACATCTTGGAAAAACTCAAGGACCACTATCATGTTCCTTATCCAGAAGGATGCCTGCACGAATTTGTCGCCAGCGGTTCAGAGTTTAAAGATAAATATGGAGTCAAAACCCTTGATATAGCTAAACGTTTGCTCGATATGGGGTATCACGCACCGACGGTATACTTCCCACTTATAGTGCCAGAAGCGCTGATGATTGAGCCGACTGAAACTGAAAGTAAAGAGACGCTTGATGAATTTATCGAAGCTATGATTACCATTGCAGAAGAGGCTAAATCAGATTCCGATAAACTGAGATCGGCACCTCAAAACACACCTGTTAAGAGGGTAGACGATGTTAGAGCTGCCAGACAGCTTGATATCAAATTCGACTTAGAGTAAGCTAAATAAAAACAATAGAAAATAGAAAAGGGCAAGTGAAAACTTGCCCTTTGTTTTTATCTGATTGATAAATGATTCTGTTATAAGTTGGCAAACGGGTTGTCTTCTGGTACCTCTTGGGTATTCAAAACGTATTTCTTCCAGTCTGCTTTCTCGCCACTACTTTCTCTACGCGGTCTTCTCTCTTCGCGAGGCTCACGTTGCATAGCAGGCATTTCGGATTCATCGAGCATTTGGTCATCGAGCGGTTCAAGAGAGATTCTTCTCTTATCCTTATCGATGTGTGCAATTCTTAAGGAGATATCATTTCCAGCGTCTTGCTCTGAGAATTTAGTTTTCATTCTACTCATTCTCGATTTTGGCAGGAGCCCTGTCAGCCCGTCAGTGATATTAACGAATAATCCGAAGTTAGTATAGCTTTCGATTCTTCCTTCAAAAGTTTCGCCTTCACTGATACGTTGTTCGATGTTATCCCAAGGATCTTCTTGTAGCGCTTTGAGAGACAAGGAGATTTTTCGCTCATCTCTGTTGATTCTGATGATTTGAGCTTCAACGTAATCTCCGACGCTAACAACATCAGATGGGTTATTTACTCGGCTACCCCTGAGCATTTCAGAGATAGGAATAAGCCCCTCTACACCCGGCTTGATCTCACAGAAGCTACCGAAGGTCTCGTTACGAAGGATACGACATTTTACATTGTCACCCTCTTGTAACTCTTCTAAAGCAGCAATCATTGGATCTGGGAAGAGCTCTTTAAGGCTAAGTGAAATTTTCTCGCCATCGAGTCCGATAACTTTAACTTCAATCTCTTCTCCACTCTTAACAATGTCACGTGGGTTATCTACTTTAACCCAAGAGAGTTGTGAAATGTGAAGAAGCCCATCAACACCACCTAAGTCAACAAAAACTCCAAAGTCGGCAATACGGCTAACGATGCCTTTGACTACGGATCCGACCTCAAGCTCTTTAAGAGTTTCTTCTTTCAGCTCTTGAGCCTCTTTTTCGAGAAGGGCTCTACGTGAAAGGATAATATTCTTCAAGTCTGATGAAACTTCAGTAATTTCGAAGTCATATGTTTGACCAATCATCTCTTGTGGATCAGCGATATATCGAATATCAGCCTGCGAAAATGGGCAGAAGGCTCTGGCACCCAGTATGTCAACTGAGAAGCCACCTTTGATTGTTCTTACTATTTTCCCGGTAACCGGTACTTTCTTTTCAAACGCATCACGTAAAAAACCTTTGTCAACGTATTTACGGTTAAGGCTTTTGGAGATTACGATATCTGTATCTGTCTTTTTAATGACAAATCCACGAATTTCATCACCTATTGAGAGCTTTAATTTTCCCGATTTCGTCTGATAGTCTTCTCTTTCAGCGTATGCTTCATTCTTGCCCCCTAAGGATGCAAAAATATACTTGTCGTTGATTGCGATTACTTTTCCGACAACTACATCACCTTCGACAATTTTGTCGCAATCGATAAAGGTTTCGTCAAGCATCTGAGAAAAGTCTTCTGTGGTTGCTTGAGGAGTGTCGGTTCCTTCCACAGGCTCTACGGCGTCGACTTTTACGTCAGCTTGTGTTTGTTCTACATTTTGCTTATTTTCATTCACAAAATCTGTTGGCATTATGACCTCTTTTTTCAAGTTAGTTTGAATAACACTGTTTTCCAAGCCTTTATAACTGTCCAGCTTTATTTTGCTTTTTTTGTATCGACCTCTAAAATCATCGAGTTACACACGCTTGAACAACATATTTAAGAACTAAAAATTGTCGAAAAAACTGACTGCTTTACAGAGGCTACTTATCAGTAGATAAGGAGGAACACCGTAGCCGGCTCATATCCGCCTACGGCATTCTCCCATACTTGCCAGTAAGATGTGGTTGTGTAACCTCTTGATAGAGCGTGAGAAAACAGATGGTAAAATCTTTTGTTTGACAAAATAAGATAGTTTTGCTAAAAATGATCCCATAGATAACTGAAGCGGTAATTAGTAAGGAAGGAATATGAGCGAGATTAAAGGATTTATTTTTGATATGGATGGCACACTCGTCGATTCGATGGGAGTTTGGGTCGACGTAGATAAAGAATATTTGGAATCGAGAGGATTTGAAGTTCCAGAAGACCTTTTTTCAGATGCGAGTGAAGGGAATAGCTTCACAGAAGTAGCCTATTACTTCAAAGACAAATTTGGAATCGAAGATTCGATAGAGACGATTATTCAAGAGTGGACTGAACTCGTGGCTCATAAATATGAGAAGAGTATTCGCTTGAAAAGTGGAGTTAAAGAATTTTTGGATGCGATTAACCAACAAGGGTATAAAATCGGCGTGGGGACGAGTAACTCATTAGCATTAGCAGGAAAAGCGCTTAAAGCTAACGATATACTTCACTATTTTTCATCAATAGTAACTGGTTGCCAAGATATTAAAGGGAAACCCTTCCCTGACATTTTTCTCAAGAGTGCGTCTGAGTTAGGCTTAGAGCCGTCAGAATGCATTGTGTTTGAGGATGTTTTGGCTGGTGTTGATGCGGCGCGTCGGGCTGGGATGCGTGTTATTGCAATCTATGACGAGTATGCCAAGGATGAGAGTACCCTGATCGAGGAGTTGGTGGAGTTTTACGGCAAAAACTTTTATGAAATAGCGGAGTATTGCGTATTAAACGGGCTTTTAAGGGGATAGTAATTCTATAGCTCACGTTTTTCCTTGACTAATGGCGGTTAAATAGTAGCTTGGGAAAAAATAACTTGAGGGAAAAGAGGATGAAATTAAGAAAAATTGCTGAGTTATTGCAGGCTGAGATTTTCTGTACTGAAGAGCAACTTGAGCGCGAAGTTCCTTGCGCTTTTGGTTCGGATCTGATAAGTGATATTTTGATGTGTACCAAAGAGCCAACAGTTCTTTTAACTGGCTTGACGAATCCTCAGGTTATTCGTTTATCAGATATGATTGACTTAATAGCGGTTATTTTCGTGCGTGGCAAAAAGCCTTCACCGGAATTGATAGAGATGGCTGAGGAGCGAGATTTGCCAATGATTTCTACAGCTTTCACACTCTACAAATCGAGCGGGTTGTTGTACAATGAAGGGCTCAGAAGCTGTAAAATCTAAGAGTATTCCTGAGTACTGGGCAATAAAACCTGGATTTGAAGAAGAAATTAAGAAAATAATCAATGAACGGCCAGAACCAGAAATTTCTTTGGATTATGAAATAGCCGAGAATGATTACGTTAAGACCGGGAAAGCCTCGTCTGATGTTAAATTCTTCTTGAAAAAGTTGGGGGTAAACCCTGAAGTACTCAGACGTGTAGCTGTTGCAAGCTATGAAGCTGAAATCAACGTTACGGCACACTCCAAAGGTGGGAAGGTTACGGCTAATATATACTCAGACTATATTATTATGATGTTTGAAGATTATGGGCCGGGTATCGCCGATATTGAACAGGCAATGCAACCAGGTTTTTCGACAGCTAATGAGTTGGCTCGAGAAATGGGGTTTGGTGCAGGTTTAGGTCTTCCAAATATAAAAAAGAATTGTGATGGTATGTATCTTTCATCGGAGCCTGGCGGTTCCACTACTTTAATATTTTTTATCTATTACGAGGAAAAATCTTATGCCGCAAAATGATATCCATACTAAGGAGTATTTCCACTCCGTAGTATTTTATCGAGAAGATTGTATCGGTTGTACAAAATGCGTTAGAGTCTGCCCGACTGAAGCTATTAGAGTTCGGATGGGTAAGGCTATCATTGATCCACATCGATGTATCGACTGTAGTAAATGTGTTTCGGTCTGTCCGACGGAAGCGCTTAGAGTAGAAGCAGATAAGCTGGAGAGTATTTACTCGTTTAAGTATCGACTGGCAGTTATTTCCGCTTCATACGAAGGGCAGTTTGCTGAAGACTTTGGCTTTAAGAATGCCCTGAAAGCGCTTTATCACTTAGGTTTTGACGAAGTGGCTGAACAGGCTATGATCACGAATATTACAGCTGAGATTATACGTGACTACATTAAAATCCATCCCAATATTAGACCTATACTATCGAGTAACTGCCCCGCTATCGTGCGTCTCGTGCAGGTGAGATTTCCCTCCTTATTGCCAAATCTCCTGCATATTGAGTCGCCGATGAGTATGCTGGCAAAGTATTATCGTGACAAAATAATACGAGAGAAAGGGCTTAAAGAAGAAGATATCGGTATTTTCCTCATCGTGCCAAGTGCGTCGCAAGTAACTGCCGTACACCAACCAGAAGGAAACTACAAACATCTGCATAACGGAGCAATCGCTATTAACGAAATTTATAGTAAAGTCCTCGCTATGCAAAAAGAACTGGAAGAGGATACTCGACCCATAGTTAGCTACGCAAACGGTCTGAGTTGGGCTCTATCAGGAATGGAAGCTGAAGAAATTGCAACCGAAGGTATCGAAACGCTGGCTATCAGCGGAATACATAACGTCATAGAAGTTCTATCTAATATCGAAGGACACCGACTTGACCAATATCACTATATTGAGCTACGAAACTGTGAGCAAGGGTGCGTTGGCGGTGGACTTAACATAGAAAATCCGTTCGTGGCAGCGAGCAGAATTAGAAAGCTCATCAATAACTCAGAAAAGATTAAGATTGACAACGATTACTTCTTTCGATTATACAAAGAAGGATATTTCGATGTGACGCAATTGGAACCCAGATCAATGATGGAACTGGATAAAGATATTAAAACAGCTATCACTAAAATGAAAAGAGTTAAAGAGATAACAGATATGTTGCCAGGTATTGATTGTGCCGTATGTGGCTCACCTACCTGTAAAGCGTTGGCAGAAGATATCGTTCTTGAAAAAGCAGAACTTAGCGATTGCTTAATCAGGCTAAGAAAACTTAGAACTAAAAAAAATGAAGAGTAAGTGATATAAAGGGGGTGGAACAATGGGAGTGAAAATTAAAGACCTTATTGCCGCAATCGATGGTAAAGTATTAACGCAAAGCGTTGAAACAGAGAGTATTGTTATTGAAGATGGGTATGTTTCCGACCTCCTCAGTGATGTTATGGGCAATGCTCGTGATAATCAGGCCTGGATCACTATTATGAAACATATGAACTCCGTAGCAGTCGCTTCGCTTGCAGGTATTCCCTGCATCGTGTTTGCAAAAGGGGTTCAACCTGAAAAAGAGGTCATTCAAAAAGGGGAAGAAGAAAAAGTACTGTTAGTAACAAGTGAGTTATCAAGCTTCGAAATTTGTGGAAAACTTTACTGCTTACTAAACGATTTAAAAAAATAGAGTGAGATAAAAGAGTTTGCGCTGGTATAAAACGGATCTACACATACATACAGTCCTCTCGCCGTGTGGTGGCTTAGAAATGTCGCCCAAAAATCTTATTAAAAGAGCTAAAGAGGTGGGGCTGGAAATTATTGCGATCACTGACCATAATTCAATGGCAAACTGTGAAGTATACCAAAATGAAGCAGAAAAACACGGGATTACCTGCTTCTGGGGAGTGGAAATTCAAACAAGTGAAGAAATTCATATCATCGCTATCTTCGATTCAAAATTGAAAGCTAAAGAATTCGATGTCGAACTGTATGAATCTCTGCTACCTATAAAAAATAATCCCGACTTCTTTGGCGATCAAGTAGTGATCGATAATGAAGAGAATATTATTAGATTCGAGCCTAAAGCTTTGATCAACTCCTCAGTCTGGACGTTGGACGAAGTGGTGGCAAAACTTGAAGAGTATGATTGTCTTTTTTATCCTGCACATATCGATGCCGAAACTTATAGCATCATCGGCCAATTGGGTTTTATTCCTTCTAACTTAAAATTTCCTACGCTCGGCATAACTGCACAGTGTGATTGTGACAAGTTTTTGTCTAAATACCCATATCTAAAAGGATTTAGCTTTAACAGAAGTTCAGATGCACACTACTTGGAAGAGCTCGGTACAGGCTTTACCGACTATTTTTTGGAGGCGCCAACACTTAAAGATATTAGATTAGCTTGCCAAAAAAAAAGCCTAATAAATTATGACATAAAGAAAAAATAAACCGGAGGAGTAATGCAGAAGGATAGTGTACTCTATCAAGAACTAAGAGAAGTCATCAATGAGAAGAAGTCTCTCAGAAACCCATTAATCGAAATCTTACACAAAGCCCAAGATATCTTTGGGTACTTACCCCCAGAAGTCCAAGAATTTGTCGCCGAAGAATTGAATATGCCGGTAAACAAAGTCTATGGCGTTGTCACATTCTATAACGCCTTTACTATGAAACCTCGTGGCAAATATGTTATCAACGTATGTACAGGAACAGCTTGCTACGTGAAAGGTGCTCCAAGAATCATTCAAATGCTAACAGAAATCTTAGGTGTCGAGCTTGGCGAAACTACCGAAGATAAAAAGTTTACTCTTACCGCTGTAAGATGTGTCGGAGCCTGTTCATTGGCACCCGTTTTCGTCATAGGAGATGATACCTATGGCAGAATCGAAACAAGAGCACAACTCCAAGGGATTTTAGATAAATACCTGAAAGATGAAGTATAGAGCTTAAATAATGCAGGACATTTCCCTTCATTTACTCGATATAATTGAAAATTCTGTCAGAGCCGATGCCGAATTGGTCGAGATTGGAATTTTAATTGATGAAGTGAAAAACCTGTTGGATATTAGAGTTAAAGATGATGGAAAAGGAATGGATGAAGACACAATTAACAGCTCGCAAAACCCGTTCTATACCACTAAGGCAGAACGTAAGAAAAAAGTCGGCCTCGGTATTCCACTCTTTAAACAAAACGCTGAACAGTGTAACGGCTCGTTTAAAATAACGAGCAAACAGAACGAAGGGACCGAAATTATAGCTCAGTTTCAATTTGATCATATCGATCGGATGCCGCTCGGAAATATAGCAGATACTGTCTTGACCAGTATCCTCGGGCACCCGGAAACGGACTTCGCCCTCAATTACGAGCGAATTAATAATGAAGGGAAGATGGAAGTCTTTGACTTCAACACTAAAGAAGTACGTAAAGAACTTGGAGATGTTCCCATGAACTACCCAGAAGTTACAAGCTTCATTAGTGGTTTCTTAACGAATGGAATTAATAATATATATATGGAGGAGATCTAATGTACAGACAGAAGGATGTAATATCCGCTGCCCTCTCAACTAATAAGGGAGGTAATAGATGAAGTTAACAAGAATTGACGTTCTAATCTGCTTCGGCTCAGGATGTATCTCTGCAGGAGCACCTAAACTTAAAGAAAGAATGATTGAACTGCTCGACGAACATAACATGCTCGGTGAAGTCAATATTATCGAAACTGGATGTATGGGACCTTGCGACGCTGGACCAGTCATCATGGTATATCCAGAAGGTGTTTTCTATAAAAAAGTTACCGTTGAAGATATCGATGAAATAGTGACAGAACACTTCTTGAAAGGTAGACCTGTCCAAAGACTTATGGAAGATGCCGATGCTGAAAGAAAAGCTCAAACTAAAAAAGAGATACCTTTCTATCAAAAACAGGTTAAAGTAGCTCTGGAAAACTGCGGCTACTTAGACCCCGAAAGTATAGAAGAATACGTTGCCTTAGGTGGATACGAAGCCTTAGGAACACTTTTAACTGAGAAAACTCCAGAAGATACAATCGATATAATCGAGAAGTCAGGTCTGAGAGGACGTGGTGGTGGTGGTTTCCCAGCTGCTACAAAATGGAGATTTGCAAGAAAGAATAGTCGCTTCCCAAAATATATTATATGTAATGCGGATGAGGGAGACCCAGGTGCATTTATGGATAGATCGCTCCTTGAAGGTGACCCACATCGTATTCTCGAAGGGATGATGATAGCAGGATACGCTATCGGTGCTGAAATGGGATTCTTCTATATCAGAGCCGAATACCCGCTGGCAATAAAGAGAATTAAACTCGCTATTGAACAGGCAAAAGAATGGGGCTTGGTAGGAAAGAATATCTTCGGTTCAGACTACTCGTTCGACGTTGAAGTAAGAAGTGGGGCAGGCGCATTCGTGTGCGGTGAAGAGACCTCGCTTATCGCTTCAATCGAAGGAGAAAGAGGAGAACCAAGACCAAAACCGCCATTCCCAAGTGACTTCGGACTCTGGAGAATGCCTTCAGTAGTTAATAACGTTGAGACCTTTGCCAACCTACCAACAATCATCCGTAAAGGCGCCGATTGGTTTGCGAGCTTCGGCACAGAAACAAGTAAAGGTACAAAGGTTTTCGCTCTAACAGGTGACGTTAAAAATACAGGCCTCGTGGAAGTGCCAATGGGTATTACCCTTAAAGATATGATATTTGATGTCGGCGGTGGAATGACAGCTGGTAAGAAATTCAAGGCAGTTCAGCTTGGAGGCCCATCAGGTGGATGTCTGACTGAAGAACACCTCGACGTTGAGATTGACTATGAGTCACTAAAAGAGAGAGGCTCAATGATGGGATCTGGTGGTGTTATCGTTATGGACGACTCAAACTGTATGGTTAACATTGCTAAATTCTTCCTCGACTTCACAGTTGATGAGTCATGTGGTAAGTGCGTACCTTGTCGTGTAGGGCTGAAGCAAATGCAGCAGATTCTGACTAAAATTACCGAAGGTAACGGTACTGAAGCGGATATCGACAAGTTAGAAGAGCTTGGACATATGATTAAAAAGCTTTCACTCTGTGGGCTTGGTCAAACAGCTCCGAACCCTGTGTTGAGTACAATTCGTTACTTCCGTAATGAGTATGAAGCACATATTCGCGATAAGAGCTGTCCATCCAGAGTATGCCAGAATCTCTACTACTTCGAAATTGACAAAGATAAATGTATTGGCTGTTCTCTCTGTGCAAGAAAGTGTCCGACTAAATGTATTAGCGGTAGCCGAGAGGAAAAATATACAATTCATCAGATAGATTGTGTTAAATGCGGAACCTGTATGGAAGTTTGTCCAGTTAAAGCTATTAGTACTTTCCCAGGTATCCATAGTGATGTAAGTGCCGTGAAGGACAAAGTGGCTAATGACGACTAATTTTATTAGTTGTTATGAGATTGATTATTACTATCAATAACGAATAGAATAAGTAAAAGGGATATCTGGGAGGATTTATGAAGATATTCATTAACGGTAAGGCATACGAAGCTTTGCCTGGCCAAACTGTCTTACAGGTAGCGAGGGATAACGGAATTTACATTCCATCTCTTTGCTATCATGAGAAGATTGGTCCGGCGGGTAAGTGTCGAGTATGCGTTGTTTCTGTAGAAGGAATGAACGGTTACGTCACCGCCTGTAATCTGCCTGCCAGGGAAGGGATGGTTGTACGTACCGATACAGAAGAGGTTAAGGCTCATCAAAGTTTAATAGTGGATCTGTTATTATCGTCAGGTATACACGATTGTTTAGCATGTGAACAGAGTGGTAGCTGCGAACTTCAAGATGCTGCGTATTATCTTGGCATTGAGAGGCCTTCATTTGATTTAGCACCTAAGACTATTGATATTGATGATTCGAGCGAGATGCTTTACATTGATAGGTCTAAGTGTATTCAATGTGGAAGATGTATTGAAGGTTGTAACCGAATGGTTGTCAACGAGGTATTAAGCTTTTCAGAGCGTGGATTTGAGACAAAGATTAGTTTTGACGACAATCAACTTGTTGGAGAGTCTACTTGTGTTCAGTGTGGCGAATGTGTTCAGCTTTGTCCAGTTGGCGCAATAATTGACAAGAATGCTATAGGTAAGGGTAGAGCGTGGAACCTTGATAAGGTTGTCACTGTATGTCCTTACTGTGGAGTTGGCTGTCAGTTAGAGCTTCACATTGACCGCAAAACAAACAAGATTGTTAGAGTTAGGGGCGTTGAGTCGGCTAAAGCTAACAGGGGTATGTTATGTGTTAAAGGGCGTTACGGTTTTGATTTCGTATCCGATCCTGGCAGATTGACCACCCCACTAATCAAGAACAAAGATGGCGAGTTTGAAGAGGCCACTTGGGAAGAGGCGATTGGGCTTGTTGCCAAGAGGTTCACTGAGATTAAAGCTAAGCATGGTGCAGACTCAATAGCTGGTTTTTGTTCTGCTAAAACGACAAACGAAGACAACTATGCCTTCCAAAAATTTATGCGCAGGGAGATCGGCACCAACAATGTCGACCACTGTGCGCGGCTATGCCACTCCTCTACGGTGGCCGGTCTGGCTGCCTCATTTGGAAGCGGAGCAATGACAAACGATATTAACGATATCAAGAAAGCAGATGTTATTCTTGTTATCGGATCAGATACTACCGCAGCTCACCCTGTGATTTCTGCAAGAATCAAACAGGCTGTGAGAGAGGGATTATCTAAGCTTATTGTTATTGACCCGAAAAAGATCCGTTTAGCTGATTATGCTGACATTTATGTTGCACAGCGTCCAGGAACTGACATTGCTATATTGAACTCAATAATGCAGGTAATCATAGAGAACGGATGGGAAGACAAAGAGTATATTGCTAATAGAACTGAAGGTTTCGAAGAGATGAAAGCTGAGGTAATGAAAGAGAGATATTCACCTGAAAACGTAGAAAAGATCTCTAACATACCGGCTGACAAGATCAGAGAAATCGCAGAAATGTTTGCGAAAGCAAAAGTAGGAAGTTTATTCTACGCAATGGGTATCACCCAGCACACCACAGGAACTGACAACGTGAAGTCAACTGCTAACATTCAGATGCTTTGCGGTAACCTTGGTATTCCTGGTGGTGGTGTTAACCCACTTCGTGGACAGTGTAACGTTCAGGGTGCTTGTGATATGGGTGGTTTACCTAACGTATATCCAGCTTATCAGAGTGTTACTAACCCAGCGGCTAAAGAGAAATTCGAGAAGTTCTGGGGTAGACCTATGTCTGACAAGGTTGGTGTCACAGTCACAGAATCGATGGATTATATGATTGATGGTAGACTCAGGGCTCTTTATGTGATGGGTGAAAACCCATACCTTAGTGACCCGGATCAACATCACGTTGAAGAGGCGTTAAAAGCGGTTGAATTCTTGGTAGTTCAGGACATCTTTATGACTGAGACTGCTGAGTTTGCAGACGTCGTTCTTCCTGCTAAATCATATGCTGAGAAGGATGGACACTTCACCAACACAGAGCGTAGAGTCCAGAGACTAAACGCAGCTCTCAGAGCTCCTGGTGATGCGAGAGACGACTGGGAAATCGTTCAGATGATTGCGAACGCAATGGGATCTGACTGGGATTACAAAACCACTAAGGATATATCAGATGAGATGAACAAAGTGACTCCATCATACGCTGGTATCACTTGGGAGAGAGTGGGAGACAATGGTTTACAGTGGCCATGTCCGACAGTTGAACACCCAGGTACACCTTATCTTCACAAAGACAGGTTTGCTCGTGGCTTAGGTCTCTTTACTCCGATTGAGTTCAAAGAGCCGGTTGAGTTACCTGACGAAGATTATCCATTAGTATTAACGACTGGTAGAGTTCTTGCTCAGTATCACACAGGTACAATGTCGAGGAAGACACCAGGATTAGACAGGATAGCAGGACCGACCGTAATGGTATCGGTAGAAGATGCTGAGAAGCACGGTATTAAAAACAGTGAGATGATCAAAGTTTCGACCAGACGTGGCGAGATAGAAATTGCTGCATTCGTAACGAAGAAAATCCCAGCTGGTGTAATTTATGTACCGTTCCACTATCACGAAGCACCAGCTAACCGTCTGACCATCAACGCTCTTGACCCCGTGGCCAAGATACCTGAATTTAAGGCTTGTGCTGCGAAGATAGAGAAAATAGTATAACTTAGCCAGTTAAAGGATAAAACATATAGAAGTAGCGGCCGCCAATTGATTGGTGGCCGTTACTTTTTAGTAAAACAAAAGAGGAGAAAGCTGTGAAAAAGAGTATAGTAGTTCTGTTAGCCGGTTTGTTAGTGCTAAGCATTTTATTTGTAACAGGTTGCGACAGCGACAAGAAGAAAGATGATAACGGAAAAAACAATGGTGGTAGTATATTTGATCTTGATGAGTTATCTCCAGATAGATTTGATTTTTCGATAGCGGTAATCGCCGATTCATATGATGAAGAGTATGGTGAGGATTGGTGTCGAAATACTGAGTATTATATTTTCGTAGATAAGATTAATCCCGAAGTAGTGGTGAATAATTTAACTTTAAAGATCAACAATGAGAAGGTTATTGAGGTAAGCGTATCTCCTGAAGATTCTTATTGGTATACGTTTTATGATTTAGAGCAAGGGCGCGAGTATAAGTATGAGTTATCTACTTCAACACAAACATACACAGGTAACTTAAAAACAGTTTACATTCCAACATCTATTTCTTTCCCTGAGGTGTACAATGCCAAAGAGCCAGGAGTTATCAGCTGGTCACTTGCAAAGGATAACCAGGCACAACTATTTTGGGCAGAGTCCTTTAAATATGACGTAGACGAAGATTATTACTCTGAATTCTACAAGGAACTTAGCCCTTCAGTTCGTAGTTACACTATTCCAGCTAATTCAATCGAATATTATGGAGATAATACAGGATACTGGTTGAATTTAACTCAAATAAATATGACTTTATCCGGTAAACTCGCTTTATTATCTATGCACGATTATTCGAGAGAATATTGGTACTGGAATTACAGCGGAGAGGACAGGCGTGAAGAAACCATTAAAAAGCTTACCAACAAAGCTTTAGAGTTACTTCAATAGTTAGCAGTTATCCACTGATTTGAAGCAGGCTCTCATAAGGGCCTGCTTTTTTTATGTTTGAGAGAAGAGTGACTAATCTCTGTATGTAGCGAGTTAGGGTTTATCGAAGTTTTGATAAAAGAAGGGTACGCTCGCTTTGAGCGTACCCTTTAATTTTTGGTCAGATTCTGAGGAGTTGTCTGACCGATTATTTAGAACTTTATTTCATCATTATCATCTTTTTAGTTTCGGTATAAGAGTCTGTAGTGAGTTTATAGAAGAAGACACCACTTCCGACTTCGTTATTCAGGTCATCTTTACCATCCCAGTTAACTGTATGGTATCCACCGGTTGTTACTCCTTGCAGGAGGGTTTTAACTTTTTGCCCTTTCATATTGAAGATTTCAATAGAGGCGAACCCTTCTTTATCTAAGGAGAAGCTAATCTGTGTATTTGGATTAAACGGGTTTGGATAGTTGCCGATGAGTTTAGTAATATTTGGTGTGACTAAGTTATTATCGTCGGCATTCAGAATCGTGATATATTCGGTTGATACACGCTCGGACTGACCGGTTGTATACATTGCGTATACCGAGTATGCCCAGTTACCGTTTGGTACGTTGCTATCGATATAGGTAGTTGAGCTATGGTCTTCGGTTAGCACGGTTGTATTACGCATTACTTTGTAACCTTTAAGTGCACGAGTAGCGTCGTTACTGAGCAATACTTCTTCATCCTCTAAGCCAGCATATGCTTGGATACACCAGTTGAAGTTAAGAGTTGGAGCGAGTGCAAGAAGTGTAGTCCATTGACCGTTCATAAAGATGACGTCCCCTTTACCGTTTACGCTTGGTCCAGAGTCTGTTCCAGCTGGGAAGCCGCCCATAGTATTGACATCATAGCCTATCCAGAGCTCTCCATTGCCATCGATTGGAATAGGGGTAGTAAGTTCGACGGTATTCCATTGCTTATTGACAAAGCTTGAAACATACTGTGAGTGAATTAAAGTTCCAGGATTCAGAGGATTACTCGATCCGTTCTGCCAAATGTTTATGGTATACGCGCAATTCTGCTCGTGTGGGAAGAATTTAACTTTATCGATATGGAGTCCTACAACTTGAAGGCTTTTCAAGTCATCTTCTGTGAAGCGGATGGCAACGGTAAACTGTGTAGGTTGATCAGTTCTGATAGCATCGGCTTGATTTCCATTATCCCAACCGAACCATTGTGGTCTGGTTATTAAAGTACCGGGCTCAAGCCAGTTAAGTTCGACTGAGTTTCCACCGATAAGGTTGTAGTTAAGGTCAACTACAGGTTTCAGTAGCTCTGTAAGTTCTACATCAAACTCAAAAGGATCATCTTTAACATCTATTCCTGGAATAATAAAATCTTCGAAGTCTGGATTTAATATTCTGATTTGATAGCTACTATATCTTACACCTTTTGCTCTGGCAACGCCGTCGGTTCCTGCATAAGTGACCAACGAATTATAAGAGTCGTACAGATCGTTGAATTGTACGTAAGTGCCAGCTGCAGAGTCGCCGGAGTTTGTAGTAATATTGATAATAACTTCAGCTACCGGTGCGTGTAAGATCGATCTTGAAATTGTAGGTTGGGAGAGTTCTCCGCCGTCGTGCATAACTCTGATAGCGTATTGATATCTATTGTCTTCGAGGTATGGCCAGTCGGTATCTTCATAGCTTATCTGTTCTGGGTCTGTGATAATAGTAAGCTCGTACCAGGCAGCGGGGTCGTTCAGTTTATCAGCTGGGAAGCGATATATAGCGTATCCTTCTACACCACGTGTTACAGTAGGTTTAAAAGTGCTTACGTAAGGATGATCATTAAGTGGAGCATGTGATGTAGCTTCACGATCTACGAGCGGTTTTGCTCTGCTGACATCGAGGGCTGTAGGAGCATTATTACCGTTAGAAGCGATTCTCAAGTCTTCTACTCTAACAGGTGCTCCGCCGACGGAAATATTGTCGATAAACCAGTTAGTATAAAGCCCTTGACTCATTCCTTCAGCTCCTTGCCAAGCCAACATTACTCTTTTGCCTACAAAGTTATCCAATGGAATTTCAACAGGTCTATCCCAATCATATGGCAAATTCAAAATAGCAGTTAAGTGGTGAATTAATTGCCAACTTTCTCCACCATCGAGTGAGATATGAACAGCTTGTGTTTCTTTTCTTGCACTTGCCGACATTACATCAAGTTTAGTCCAGAAAGTTAAAGTGCCACTTGGGCAAATAAACTCTGGGGTGATTAACCATTCGTTTTGGTGCTCATAGTCCCATGGCAATACTACAGAGTAGTTTCCAAAACCATAACCAGAGGCTATAATCCAGGTACCGGGAACCCCTTGAGGTCCAGTTTCAGTTTCGTTGATACCTTCAACTATCCAACCCTCGGCAAGTCTACCTGTTTCGAAGTCTTCACTCCAAGGCTCCACGCCTATTGGAAGGTTCCAAGACAGGTCTACATTGTTTGAACTATTGATTTGAGCATCAAGTCTTTCTACGATATAGCTCGCACGTAGGTCGTGAGTAACCTCTACATCGGATGTTTTTGCCTCAGAATATGTTGTCAGATCGGCTGCGAACAAAAATATGCTGATATTAATCAGTAATATCAGTAATACGGCTTTCATTAAATGAGTTCTCATTTATTACTCCTCTCTTTTCTTTGTCATTGAATGTTGTTTAACTTTATTATTACCTAAACCTTGTTTACACTGCTATTGCTACGAGCCAATGACTATTTTCAACTACTTCATAGTAAACCCGTAACCTAAGAGAACAATCAAGTAAGGTGGAGATTCTGTCAATTGTTTTCTTGAAGTCCAAATTTCACACTTTTCTTCTCTTTTTTCAAAAACTCTACCGCTAAGTTCGTAAAAGTGTTGTAAACTGTTGGCTAACATAGCTATCGAATAGAGTATCTACCGAGAAAGTAAGGGGGAGTACCGTAGGCGGCACAGGGCCGGCTACGGTATTCTCCCTTACTATCCTGATAGTATAAGGTTAAAAAAGCGGTTGAAATTATAATCATTTTGGTAACCTACAAATAGGGGGCACAGCTTTACATTTCGGAGATGAGTTCTCTTTTTCTTTCTACACAGAGTTCGCAGTTATGGTATTGACAGAAGTCTTTATAGAGTTTCAATAAACCCTGTTGATAGATTGCTTTCTCACCGAGCGTTGATTGTTGACTTTCGTTCATATATTTCTTTTTAAGCATTGATTCGATAGCGTTTGGGGGGAGGGCACGGTATTCACGATAAATATCCCACGCGGTATTAGCCAACGTTTCATACCCCATCTTTTCTGCATAGAGGATGATGATGGGGATAATTATATTAACGTTAATAATGTCGATCCGTGTAATCCCTATTCTGAACGGTTTCACAGCAGTTTTCTCATAGAAAAGTTTGTGAAGGTTTACGGAGATAGTTTTAACAGTTCTTTCATTTATTGGTACTGAAAAGACGTTTAAGGTAATCGCTAACAGCGAGGTTTCGAGGCTGTTATAAATCATGTAGGAGAGCTGGATGAGCCTTATAAGAGGGTGATTGGTCGGTCTAATTCTGAAAAGTTGCCATTCGAGGTCAATTTTGGTACTCGTAAAGTTTTGAAGGGCATAGCAGTTTTTTAGATCGAGTAGAAAATTGTCGTCCATAACTGAAGTTAGGTGTTCGCTTAGTCCGCTTCCGCAAATCAAGATAGCTTGCATTTCCAGGAGGGTCATCCCTTCGGCTTTCCATCGTTTCAAGTCAGCGTAAGGGTAAAAGTTGGCAATCTGTATCATATTATGGCTGTTTTTAGAGTATCCGCCAGCCTCCAAAATACCTTGGTAGATGAGTTGATTGAAGTCTGAGAAGTAGAGTTCAGCCGCGAATCTATTGACTTTTCTTTTCATTCTCTCGTTTCCAAGTTTGGAGAGGATAGCTTGTAACGAGTTTGCATCAATTCCGGCAAAAAAGTGGCACAATTGTGGTATAAAGGGGGAGCCTTCGTATTTTTTAATAAGTTTGGAGAGGTCGTCATCGAGCGAATGTTTCAGTTCGATGATTTCGATGTGTGATCCATCTTCGGTAAAAGTGTAGTCTGTATAGCCGTTATGCTCGTATACGATATGTAGGATCACGTTATTGTAGTGAAAATCATCGTCGTGACCGTGTGCTTTCCAGCCGTATGTGTCGAGATGAACTTCTGCGTCTCCACGGAAGAGTGTTCCGTCGATTTCAACAACGATATCTCTAAAGTCTGGTCCGCGGTCGGTATTCCAGCGTCCAGGATAGATAATTCGGAGTGGCTTGCCACTAACAGTATTTAGGTCTTTAGTTAAATGTTGAGCATCCCAGATATGGCAGAGTAATTTCTCATTGAATTCCAAAATAAAACCCCCTTTAACTTTCATACGGGACTGATATTCCGTCCCACGCTATAGATTTAGTGACTATAGCAAAAAAATACAGCTTATGTTAGGTTGATAGTTCTTAGTGTTTTTTTACAGCTGTGGTATGCTTTGTGAGCTGCACCTTTATTATTTTTGAACTTGTAGCTTGAAGTACTTCAAACTTCCAGTTTCCAACGTTTATTGTAGTCCCTCTTGTGGGGATTCTCATTAATCGGTCGATGATAAGTCCGGCCAAGGTTTCATAATCCCCTTCGGGGAGGTCACAATCGTATTCATCATTAAGGTAATCAATCTCTACTAATCCGTTGCAGATGAGGGTATTTTGGTCAACCCGTTCGACATCACGTCCTTCCAATTCTTCGAAATCATATTCGTCTTCGATTTCGCCAAATATTTCTTCTAAGATATCCTCTATTGTGACGAGTCCTGCAGTTCCACCGAAACTATCAATAGCAATTGCCATGCTTTTGCGGGCAGTCTGCATCTCTTTTAAGAGGGTGTTGACGTCCATCGTTTCAGGGATAAATAGAGCCTCTCTGATGAAATCAGACGCTTTGAGCTCACTCGTGCTACTCTGCTTCACTAAGTCATAAATAATAAGGATGCCGACGACGTTATCGATGCCTTCATTATAAACAGGGTATCGAGTGTAACCCTCCTCTTGGGCTATTTTAATTATATCGTTAACAGAGGCGTTGCTGGGGATAGCGATGATGTCCAGTCGGGGGGTCATTACGTTTTTAGCGGTCAGTTCGTTAAACTCCATCACCTCTTCTAAGATCTCTTTTTGTGGAAATTCAATGCTGTCATCGAGGGTAGATTCAGTTAATAGTATAGTTAAATCGTCTCGGCTCAAGAAGTTATAATTATTTCCTTGATCGAGTTTTAAGAGTTTACTTAGGTGTAAGTTGATGATGTTTATTACTGAAATTAGCGGTTTGAAAATAAGGTAAAATGCATAGATCAGGGTGAATGAACGGGAGACACGTTTAATCGGGTTATCTCGATAGACTGACTTCGGGATTATCTCCCCAAAAATGAGGATTAGTCCAGCAACGATGAGGGTGAGAACAGTTTCAGAAAAGTAGGGTATCTTTTTTATGAAAAAGACCGCAAATAAAGTTGAGATTACTACGTTTGAGATATTGTTCCCGATAAGGGTTACTCCGAGGAATCTGCTCGGTTCTTCAACAAAAGAGAGGAGACGCTTCATTTTTTTATCTTTCTTAGCTTCCTGCTCTAACGAGAGTCTGTCCATCGAAATGAACCCAGTCTCCATTCCCGAAAAGAACTGCAAGAAGATAAAGAATAGTAGTATAATCAGTAAGACTATTATATTCATCTCAGCTACTCGTACCCCTCCCAAGGTAGTTAAGTGTTTTTAACCACGATTCGTTAACGATAATCGTGCTTACCCTTCTAATCTCTCCTTTCTATAGGCGATTTTGAGATTTTCAATAAACTCCTCTATGTCACCGTCCAATATTGCTTCTAAGCGATGAGATGTCAAATTAATTCTATGATCGGTAACTCGATTCTGTGGGAAATTATATGTTCTAATCTTGTCGCTGCGGTCTCCGGTACCCACTTGAGCTTTTCGAGTACTCGAGATCTCTTGTTCTTTTTTGGATATTTCGAGGTCGAGAAGTTTGGAGCGGAGCACTTTCAAAGCTTTAGCTCTGTTTTTGATCTGCGATTTCTCGTCTTGGCAAGTCACTACCAGCCCGCTTGGAAAGTGAGTGATCCTAACTGCAGAGTCTGTTGTATTAACATGCTGCCCGCCAGACCCGGAGGAGCGATATACGTCGATTTTAAGGTCGTTGTCGTCAATTTCGATATCAATCTCTTCAGCTTCGGGGAGAACTGCAACAGTTATTGCAGATGTATGTATTCTGCCGCTTGCTTCGGTGTCTGGCACTCTTTGCACTCGGTGTACTCCACTTTCGAAGCGGATATTACCGTATACTTCGTCACCTTCGAGGGAAAACACAACCTCTTTGTAACCCCCTAAGCCGGTTTGATTAGCGTCAAGCACGGTTAACTTCCACTTCATTTTTTCCGCATAATGGCTATACATACGGAACAGGTCTGCGGCGAATAGAGCCGCTTCATCACCACCGGTACCAGCTCTGATTTCGACAATCGCATTCTTATTATCGTTCGGATCTGTTGGAATAAGGAGCTCTTTGAGATGTTCTTCAGTCTTTTCTATTTCCTCATTTAGTTCATCTCTCTCGCTTTTTATAAGCTCGAGAAAGTCGTGATCTTTCTCTTTCTTCTCTAACTCCAAGTTGTCTTGCAAACGTTGTGAAAGCTCTTTGAGCTCTTCTACAGTTTCAATAATCTGGCTCAGTTCGTTAAATTTACGTGAAGTTTCACGATATTTTCTTTGGTCTCTCATCAAAGAGACGTCGTTAACAAGCACTTTAAGCTCGCTATACTCTTGTTCAATTTCTTTTAATCTGTTTTCAGGGATAATCATTTCTCACTCTTAATGTATTCTATTTTGATGCCTTCAGGCTGAGGCATTTCTAACGCTGATCTTAAAGAAACCATCGCTACCTCAAGCTGATCCTCTGTAGGAGGCTTAGTCGTTATCTTCTGAAGAAGCATTCCAGGAGTAGTGAAAAGCTTAACCAAAGGGGTGTCAATTCTTTTTCCAGAAATTTTTAACACTTCATAAGAGACGCCGGAAATTAGTGGCATAAAAAGAAGATGATATCCGATTCTGATGAATAATGACGGCGTGCCAAATAGAGAGGCATAAAGCGCATCTAATAGTGCAAAAATCAAGATCGAAGTCAAGAGTACTAAAAAAATGAAACTCGTTCCACATCTTGGGTGTAAAGTCGTGTATTTATCGACGTTTGATACCGTTAACTCATCTCCGTTTTCATAAGCGTGAACAGTCTTGTGCTCTGCACCGTGATACTCAAATAGACGTTGTACATCTTTTAAGTAGCTGATCAGCTTCACGTACCCTATGAAAAAGATAATCCTGATGATCCCCGTGAAAATATTGAAGATTATCGAGCCGTCTGATAATTTGAATAGGTAGGCGACTTGGTAGGGAAGATAGGTGAAAATACCGAAGGCGAGGGCAAAAGCAAAGAGAAAAGTCAGAGTAGTCTCAATCTTTTCACGCTTTTTCGATTTGTCTTTGCTGACCGTCTCTTCATAGTCTAACTCAGCACGATCGGCGGAAAACTGTAGCGTTTTCATACCAATAATTAAAACTTCAATTAGCGATACAAAACCTCTAATAATGGGTAAGCCGAGGAGTTTGTTTTTTTGGGTTACGCTAATCAGTTCTTCACGCTGTATTTCAATGGTGTTGTTTTTACGTCTGACGGCAGTCGCAATATAACGGGGTCCGCGCATTACGACACCCTCAATTACAGCCTGTCCGCCAATAGATAGTGATTCTTTTTTGCTCATATGTTCCATCCATAAAAAAAACACCACCTTACTCCGGTAAGGGGTGTTTTATCTCGAGGTAATGAAAGTGTTATCTATTTTTTATCTTCGTTCGTTAGCCCGTAACGACGATTAAATTTCTCAACTCTACCTGCAGTGTCCAATATTTTCTGTTTTCCAGTGTAAAAAGGATGACAGCTGGAGCAAATATCGACTGCAAGGTTTTCTTTAGTCGATCTGGTCTCAAACGTGTTGCCACAAGCACACGTTACAGTCACTTTCTCATATTTAGGGTGAATATTCTTCTTCATTGTTTATCTCCTAATGACTAATCAGTCACAAACTCAGATTCAATGAAATAATCTCCACTCATCTTGTCAACAATTTTGTGTAAAAGCTCAGATATCTCCGCTTTTGTGAGGTTGTGAAGGGGTGTTGTATATAAGCGCCAGGAGCAGACTTTTACCCGTCAAATCACTGTTCATCTTATTCTTGATTTTCTTTTTTAAATCAGCGTAATTGTTTTCAGAGTTCGAGATCTGTGTGAGGCTTATTAAAACGGGCGGAGCAAGCCGCCGCCCCTACGAAACCTCACAACTCCACAACTCTGAGAATGCTTCTTGCTTTTCCTCAGGCAACTTCACAACTCTGCTCCGCTTGCTTGCTACACCTCCTATATAGCGTCATAGTTCCTGATATGCGTATTATGTTATAAAAGGGTATTCCAGCCTATCTTGATAACATTTCTTGCTTTATTGGTTAATACTGAATGAGGGAGAAATAATTTCTGATAAAGCCTAAGTAAAGCTTGACTCAATAAGGTAGGTTGGTATTGTTGTCTCAGATAGGAGGTAAACAAAAGTGTCCTGGTCTCTTAAAACTGATTTTATTTTTAGCTCGAATGAGCCTAAGATAGATAGTATCTATCTATCTATCTATCTATCTATCTATCGTTACAACTATATCTATATCTAAAAAAAATAACACATATATCCAATCCATGTTTAGTCCAACGAAAAAGGACTGTTAAATATTATGGAGCCCAAAACCGTTTCATTGCTTCCCGACCTCCATGGAGGTCACCCCATAAAATTAAGAAAAAATAATAAAAATTTGGAGGATGCAATGAAAAATAGAAGATATTTGTTTAGTTTGGCGCTTTGCGCAATGACTTTGTTTATTAGTATACTCAGTGCTCAGTTTGCAGGTGGTAGCGGAGTAGAAGAAGATCCATATTTGATAGAAACTGCAACTCACCTAAACAATGTGCGAAATTATATGGGTTCTTATTTTCTGCAAATAGACGACATCGATCTTACCGGTTATAATTGGGTACCTATAGGTGTTCTGCCGACACCTTATGGTGATCAACCGTTTTACGGTACATACAACGGCAATAATTATTTGATTGAAAATTTGGCTATAAGTAATTCTTACCATGACTACATCGGTTTGTTTGGCTATTCTATAGACGCAGAGTTAAAAAACATAAGGCTTAGCCAAGTTGACATTGATGCTGATTCTGCAAGTTGTGTTGGTGCTATCACAGGTATTGCAATCAATAGTTTTGTATCCAACTGCTCAGTTGTATCCGGCTCGATCAAGGGGGATAATTTAGTAGGTGGATTAGTTGGGGGTATGGGTACATTATTTCCTTATTATGCCAACAATAAATTATCCGACGACGTATCAAAAAAAGCTAATAACAAATTCGATGTTTATAGCTACTTTGATGAAATGATAGACCAACTTTTGGCAAACTTTGTAGGCTTCAATAGTAAGAGTTATTATGATTTTCCCGTATCAAACATAATGAACTCTTCTGCCGATGGTCTTACAATAGAAGGCAATATATCTGTTGGGGGCATATTAGGTTATCAATTACATTCCGACGTTAAGGTTTGTTATGCTCAAAATGAAGTTGTAGGAGAAGAAGAGGTCGGTGGTCTGATAGGGTTTATGGAAGGGAGCCAGACATATCAAACATATTCAAGAAGTTCAGTTGAAGCTGGAAATCAGTTAGGCGGATTAATTGGCAAGATGGAAGGCGGTTTATTAGAAAACAGTTATTCAACGGGCTTAGTAACAGAAACTCAACCTACGTTATATCGAGGCGGTTTAATCGGTAATAAAGACTTGAATAGCCCCGTTAATAATAGTTATTGGGATATTGAGACTTCGGGGGTATTGATTTCTGCTGGAGGGATTGGAAGGACTACCGCTGAAATGGCGTATCAACCATACGGAATGGACACCTACAGTCAATGGAGA
>Ga0265293_10000964_pt1 | contig 65745 bp, 71 predicted proteins | sample Munlanlewell138R_FD_192505 | JGI IMG/M metagenome (GOLD analysis project Ga0265293, IMG submission 192505) | Leachate microbial communities from a municipal landfill in Southern Ontario, Canada - Leachate well 138R | ecosystem: Engineered > Solid waste > Landfill > Unclassified | place: Canada... | reverse complement strand
TTGATAGTTATTTCTTTGTCTAGAATAGGTTTAATCCATCTAAATCTTTCTTCTTTTGTATTATTGGGCATAATTTTCATATGCCTCTAGTTTAGCAAAAAAGTGCAATATGTGTGTGCACATTACCTAGGTTTATTGACAAAAATTAATTTTTTTGTTATATTTTTTTCATTGTTTTTCACCTTAAAAACTAAATAGTAATGACAGAAAGAACCTTCACCATGATTAAGCCCCAGTCGATTAAGAATAATCATTTTGGGCAAATTTTTTCCATAATTGCAGGTCACGGTTTCAGGGTGGTTGGGATGAAAATGATTCATCTTACCCCGAAAAGAGCAGGATTGTTTTATGAGATTCATCGTGACAGGCCATTTTTTAAAAAGTTGGTTAAAGCAATGACTTCCGGTCCGGTGATAGTAGCCGTGCTAGAAAAGGAGAATGCTGTCCTTGATTTTAGAAGCCTCATTGGTAGTACTAACCCCCTTGTGGCCGAAGAAGGAACTATTAGGAAAATCTTTGGATCATCTATTGATGACAATGGGATCCATGGTTCGGATAGCTTGCAAACAGCTGAAATGGAAATAAATTTCCATTTTGCCAGTAGCGAATTATTTTGAATTTACAAGGGACAATTAGTCCCTTTTTTTATTTGAATTTAAAGTTTTTTAGTGTTATAATTATTTTATAAATAAATTAAAAAATATGAAACTATTATTAAAGATTTTAAATGTTTTTTTTGTTTTTTTGGGAGTGATATTTTTTATTTTAATTTTAGGGGTTATTTATTTTTTTGTGTTTGATCCTTTTAATTTAAAAACCTTTATTCCAGAAGATCAATCATTATTTTCTACGACTAAAAATTTGATTTTTCAAAGAGAATCAGTTGATCCTAATATTGACAGAAATCCTTTGCTAAATTCAGAGCAAGAAGTGATGTTAGAATCAGTTGGGGTTGATACTTCAAAATTACCATCAGAAATTACACCGGAAATGCAAAAATGTTTTATAGAAAAATTAGGACAAGAAAGGGCCAGTGAGATTATTGGTGGCTCTTCACCAACAGCAGGAGAGATAATTTCTGCTAACTCTTGTTTGAAATAATGATTTTAAGTTTTGTTTTGTTTTTATTTTTTATTTTTGTTATACTATCAATCGTTCTTTAATTTAAAAAATTTAAAAAAGAAAAATCATGGATATTGTTACGCACGCCTTATCGGGAGTAATGTTAGCTAGTTTAATGCCGGAGACAACGCCCGAACAAAAAGCAATTATTGTACTCGGTTCTGTTTTACCAGACATTTCTTTTTCTAAAGCTTATTTTTTAATAGCTAAAAAAGCTAAAAAATCTGTTTTTAAGTTAAATTTAGATGATTTTACTAAATATGGATCAATTGTTAAGCCAAAAATAAAAAGCTATTTATTTTTTCATAGCTTTATTTTTTTGCTTGCATTATTGATTGTCGGTTTTTTATTTAGTAATATTTTTTTATTTTTAAGCTTGGGCTGGGGTTTGCACCTTTTTTACGACCTCCTTCTTCATAAATACAAGGAAGAGGAATTAAGACCTAAACCATTTTATCCATTTAAAAAATCTTGGGACATAGGGCTAACTAATGCCTGGATGTTAAAACCTAGACATTTTTTAATAATGTGGTTTAATCATTTGGTGATTATTTTTATGTTAACCATCAAATAAGCGCTTTCAAAGCGCTTTTTTATTTGACAAAACATTTATTTTGATTAAATATAGAAAGACGAATAGCTTTTTAACAATTTAAATGCTTAGAAAATTTAATTAGTTTAAATCTAAAAATTTTATAATGGAAAGAGAAATAAGAACAGTTGTTATTTTTGAAGGAAATACTGTTTATATTAAACAGTTTTCTGAAGAATTAAAATCTCATTTTAGAGAAGGGGTTGAAATTATTGTTGCCTCTAACTTAAATGATGCTGAACTAATTGTCAGAAGAATTATTGATGCTACTCTTTCACCTGACATAATCTTATCTGATGCTTTCTTGAGTGATGTTGACCGACCTGATACTTTAAATTTAATATCTGATGTCAGGGGTTCTTTTGAGGGTCCAATTTTAGCTATTTCTAGTTTTGATAACTACAATGAAGAGCTTTTAGCTTGTGGTGCTGATAGTAAATGTTACAAAACTAGAGCAATTGTTGAGGCGGTGTCAATTTTAAAACCCGAAGGGAAGGCAAGAAACAAAAAGATATTTGATGTTAATCTGAGCGAATATTCTCTTCGATTTCTTTATTCTTGTTTATCGGGTTTTAATGATAATTCCATAAAGGAATTGCATAAAATTAAAAAAATTGCTCAAAAGTCTAATAACGCTAAGTTAAAAGAGGCGGTTAAATTTGTTGAAGATAATTGGGATTCAGCTGTTAAGTTAAGACCACCCTCTTTAAAGTATAGCAAATTAATGTTTGAAATTAGGGAAAGATTGCTGAAATCTTTTTAAATTAAATTAATTTTTTAAGGAGGATTTGATTATGAGAAAACTTAATTCTTTTCTTTCTGGAATAAATTTTATTCCCGGAGTTTGTATCAACAAATTAAGAGTTGAAAAGGCACCTATAACCGCTTATTTGAGCAACGGTCGTTATTTGAGAAATAGGCAGTTTTCTAAAAATGTTTTTAAAATTTTCAACAGAAAAGTATAACATTTGTAAAAATTAAGTTTTATTAATCCTTTTTATCTCTAGGCCTTGTTTTTTTTCAAGGCCTTTTTATTTGATTTAAAGATTTTCTTGTGATAAATTTAAAATATGTCTTATTTATTTTTTGACACGGAAACCACTGGTTTACCTAAAAAATTTAATGCTCCTATATCAGATTTAGATAATTGGCCCAGAATGGTACAAATTGCTTGGCTTTTAAGTGATGATTTGGGTAATGTTATGTCTCAAGAGGAATATATTATACAGCCTAATGGTTTTATAATTCCGCCTGAATCTTCAGCTATTCATGGTATTGACAATATTAAAGCTCAAGCCAATGGTAAGAGTTTGAGAGATGTTTTGGATGTTTTTAATTATACTTTGAATACTGAAAATACTAGTCTTGTTGCTCACAATATTATGTTCGATAAAAATATTGTGGCAGCTGAATTTTTAAGAATGAATATGGCTAGTATTTTTTTAAATCTAAATTCTATTTGCACAATGAAGGGTAGTGTTGGTTTTTGTGCTTTGCCTAATAAAAAATTTCCTAAATTATCAGATTTATATTTTAAATTATTTGATGAATATTTTGATAATGCTCATAATGCTTTGGCCGATGTAATCGCTTGTTATAAATCTTTCTTTGAATTAAAGAAAAGAGGGGTTCTATAAAAAATATTTATAATAAAGAAAAAAGGAGATCATTTGGATCTCCTTTAATGTTTTAGGCAATCTAAGCTTTAATTGATGTTTTAAGCTATATAAGCTTCAATTTTTTCAATTTCTTCAATCATTGGGATGGTGTGTGACTTTACGAAGTTGCCAGCCTGAGAATTAATACAATCCCAGTTAGTTATTTTTCTTCTTTCACTTTGTTCAAGATCTGGCCGTGATTCTTTTTTCATAACTTCTTGTCTTTCCAACCAGAAAGAGGCTGGTTTGGTTAGCAATCCGTAAACATCACCTAAGAAAACGTTTTCAGGTGTAACTTCTTGGCCTGGGCTAGTTCGATTCATTCCATGCTTATCTCTTCCGACTCTATTAATGTGAATTTGCAAAGTTTCCAATGACTCAATTAGTTCATCTAACTGTCCATAGTTTTTCTTCTGCAAGGATTTTATTAAATTATTAAATCCTCCTTGATCTTGAATGGGCGAAATTGAACGAAACAAGCAGACGATGGCCCTTACTTGGTTACTTTCCATCGCGATAATTTTGAGCAAATCCAGTTTGAGCTCACTTATCCATTTCAAATTTTTCTTGATTATTCTTTTGGGACTTTTCCCAAACAAACATCTAATAAATGCTAAAGCTTTCATGATATATTGTTTTAAGTTAAAAATTTTCAAAGTACAACCTGTTATTATATCATTTTTTTAATTAACTGTCAATTATGTTCCATGGCTTGAACATAACTTTGCTTGATATTTAAAAATAGTTTATTATTATTTTATGAATAATATTATAAAAATAGCTAATCAGGATTTTTCTTACAAGATTACTAAGTCTAAAAAAGGAGTAATTCGTCTTAGTATTAGTCGCGATGGCAGCTTTAGAGTTTCTAAACCCTGGTTTGTGAGCAAAAGAATGGTGAAGGATTTTTTGTTTAAAAAAAGTGATTGGATTCTAGATAAATTTAAAAATTTTGTTAAAGAGGATTTTATAAAATTAAATTCAGAAAACAATCAAGAATATCAAAAAAATAAAAAAAAATCTCTAAATTTTGTTAGAGAGAGAGTTGAGATGTTAAATAGGTTTTATAAATTTAAATTTAATAAAATAAGCATTAGAAATCAAAAAACTCGCTGGGGAAGTTGTTCTAAAAAAGCTAGTTTAAATTTTAATTATAAAATTATTTTTTTGCCACTTGATTTGGCTGACTATATTATTATACATGAACTTTGTCACTTAAAGGAGTTTAATCATTCTCCAAAATTTTGGAACTTAGTAGCTATTGCTTGTCCGGATTTTAAAGAAAGGAGAAAAAAATTGAAAAATTTTTCTTTTAATGAATTAAAATAATTTTTTCAAAACTATTAACTTATTTTTTTAATTGTATATTTTTTATTTTTTAATATTATAGTGTCTCCGACTTTTTTATTTAATAAAATAGAGCCTAGCGGTGAACTATAAGATATTTTACCTTGGCTGGGATTAGTTTCTGACGAACCTAATATTTGATATTTTTTAATTGTACCCTCTACTTCTAGTTCAACTGAACTACCTATTTCTATCTCATCTCTTTTTTTGTTGGTTTCAATTATTTCCGCTCTATTTAAGATATACTCTATTTTGCTTATTTTATTATTCGTTCTTCTTAGCTTGGCTTTGGCTGCTTGATAACCAGCATTTTCTGAATAATCCCCAGTTGTTGATAATATTTTAACTTCTTCTGATTCTACTGGTCTATTTTCTTCTTTTAATTTTTTTAATGTTTTTTGTAGAGCCTGGTATTTTTCTAATGTTATTCTAGCATCTATTTTTTCTCCAGGGATTTTATCACTCTTTCTGGTGGGCACTCTCATATTTTTATGAATTTATGTGAAGCTCTTCTTTCTTAATTTCTTTATCAACTACTTTTTTTACTTTATAGAAATTCATTAAAGGGAAAACAACAATTCCTCCTAAAAATATTCCTATTAGGTTCATTAGAAAAAAACTAAAGACTTTTTCAAATAAAGCAATGTCCAAACAAGAGATACTTAATCCAGTAGCTGTTAGTGGGGGAATGATGGTGACTGCAATAGCAATGCCCGATAAATAATCTTTAGAATTTACTCTTGTCCAAGCGTAACTAGCTGTTATGCCAGCTGCTAAGGCAATTGAAAAGGTTAGCCAAGAAATATTCATTTTATCAACCAGTGCTAATTGGTGGTTTTCTATTTTAAATAACAAACCAACTAAGGTTGAAATAGAAATAGATAATATTATTGACAATAACATTATTTTTATTGATCGCCATATTAGTTTAGGTTTAAAAATCGTGAAACCCAAAGACATGGCTAATATTGGAGAAAGAAGGGGGGCAACTATCATTCCGGCTATAACTAATGGTAGGTTGTCTGCAATTATGCCTAGGGAAGTTATAAGAGAGGCCAAGATAACCATTATATAAAAATCAAAATTGGGTGTGCTAGAATTTATAATACTGCTTATAAAAACTTTTTTATTTTCATCATGTCCGTTTTTAAATTTTATAACCTCTTTAAATTTTGTAACTTCTTTGAAATTCATTTTTTGAATATTATTTTTTAATATTAATTTGCATTAATATTTTATAATATTTCCTTTTTTACAGCAAATTATTTAGTATTTTCTAAAACGAACACTAAAAATTGGCTCGTATTTATTGTTATTTTCATCGATTAATTCTATGGGCTCACCTTTTAATATTTTAGTTAGAGTTGCTTGGCTTAGTATTTCTTTTTCAGAGTCAATGTCAACTTTAATAGAGTTTAACTGATCAATTTCCGATCTTAATTCACTCTTAAGAACTTCTTCTACTTTTTTCTTTTTAGCTTTTAGTGTGTCTAATTCTTCTAAAATATCTTGGTATTCTTGGGAATTAGCTAAAACATCTTTGTATATTTGTTTAAGGGTTTTTTGTTCTTTTTGTCTTTCTTTGATTTTGTTAAATATTTGTTGGACATCAGCCATAAGTTTAAATTTAATTATGTATTATTTAACTAATATACATTAAAAAAAAGATTAAGTAAATTTATGGTTTACTTTTTTTAATAATTAAGCTATATTTAAGGGGTAATTAATAATAATTTCTATATAAAATTATGTTACGAACACATACTTGTGGAGAACTTAATTCTAAAAATTTAGGTGAAAAAGTTGTTTTATCTGGTTGGGTGAATAGTTATCGTGATTTGGGTGGTTTGATTTTTATAGATTTGCGTGATAAATACGGAATGACTCAAATTAAATTTGATAGTAATATTGGTGATCCTAAAATTTCTGCTATTTTAAAGGATGTAAAAAATGAATGGGTATTACAGGCTGAGGGATTAATTGTGGCTCGTGATGATTCTAATAAAAATCAAAAAATAAAGACAGGAGAGATTGAAGTGGAAATCTTAAATATTTCTGTTTTAAATAAAAGTTTAAGCCTTCCGTTTGAATTAAACGAGGATAAAGCGGGCGAAGTTAATGAAGCTTTGCGTTTAAAATATCGTTTTCTTGATTTGCGTAGATCAAAAATTCAAGAAATGTTAAAAACTAAAGATGAAATTATTAAACATGTTCGATCTTATTTTCATAAACTTGATTTTACTGAAATTCAAACTCCAATTTTAGCTAATTCATCTCCTGAAGGTGCTCGTGATTTCTTAATTCCATCACGTATTTATCCTGGCAAATTTTATGCCCTGCCTCAAGCGCCACAACAATTTAAACAACTTTTAATGGTTGGTGGTGTTGATAAATATTTTCAAATTGCTCCTTGCTTTAGAGATGAAGACCCTCGTATGGATCGTCATTATGGTGAGTTTTATCAGATTGATATGGAAATGAGTTTTGTTGAGCAAGACGATATCTTTAAAACCATGGAGCCATTAATGAAGGAATTAGTAGAGAAATTTAGCAATAAAAAAATGATTGGTCTTTTATCGGATGGTCGTTTTCAGCAGATCTCTTGGAAAGATTCTATGGATAGATTTGGATCTGATAAGCCAGATTTACGTTTTGAGATGGAGTTGATAGACATTTCAGAATTAGTGGCCAATAGTGATTTTCCAATTTTTACTGATCAACTTAAAAATGGTGGATTCGTAAAGGCCCTACCTCTGAAGGGCGGAGCTAATTTAAGTAGGAAAGAAATTGATGTAATTATTGAAGAGGCTAAGAAAAAAGGATTAAAAGGTTTATCATATATTGTTTTGAAGGATGGCAAATTTCAATCTTCTTTGCTTAAATTTTTAGGAGAAGAATTAATTTCTGAAATTATTAAAAAAACTAAAGTTGAACAAGGTGATCTTGTTTTTATAGCTGCTGATGAGTGGCGAACTGTTTGCTTGGCTTTAGGCTATTTGAGAAATTATTTAGCTGAAAAAATGAGCCTTAAGGATAATAATTTGGCTGCGCTCGCTTGGATAGTTGATTTTCCAATGTATGAATATTCGGAAATAGAGGAGGGAAGAATTGACTTTGCTCACAATCCTTTTTCTATGCCTCAAGGCGGTATGGACTCTTTATTAAACAAAGATCCCTTGTCTATCTTGGCTAATCAATTCGATTTAGTTTTTAATGGTTTTGAAGTTTCTTCAGGTGCAATTAGAAATCATAATCCGGAGGTTATGTATAAAGCTTTTGAAGTTGCTGGTTATTCTAAAGAGGAGGTTGATCAAAATTTTTCAGCCATGATTAATGCTTTTTCGTATGGGGCCCCGCCTCATGGAGGGAATGCTCCCGGATTAGATAGGATTGTTATGGTTTTAAATGACTGGAATTCAATTAGAGATATTTATGCCTTCCCTAAGGACAGCAAGGGTAAGGATTTAATGAGTGGGTCTCCTTGTACAATTAAGGAAAAGCAATTAGAAGAATTAAACATAAAGTCAATCAATAAAAAAATAATTGAAGAGAATAGTTAGTAAAAAAAATAATGTTTAAAAATAGAAAATAAGGCTTGTTTAAAGGTCTTATTTTTTTTATTCTTGTCAAAAAAATATTTAAATGTTATGCTTGTTTGTTCTTTAAAAATAGTAATTAAACACCAAAAATCATAGATTATGGACGAAAATGTAGATTTTAATTTAATGCAGTTAGATCTAGTTAGTAAAGATGTTAAAACTGTAGCCATTAATTGTCTTCAGTGGGGAGACACTGGCAAAGGCAAGATAGTTGATCTTTTTTCTGATTGGGCTGATATAGTAGCTCGAGGAACTGGCGGTGATAATGCTGGTCATACTGTTTGGTATGGCAATAACAAGTATGTATCTCATTTAATACCTTGTGGTGATCCTAGTAAAACAAACCTTATGGGAAATGGGATGGTTATTAATCCTAAATCTCTTACTGATGAAATAGGGATGGCTAAAGTTCATAGCATTAATCATCAGAATTTAATGCTAGCCCTAAATGCGGCCTTAATTTTGCCTTTTCATATCGTTCAGGATAACTTATCAGAGATTTCTGCTGGTGAGAATAAGATAGGGACTACTGGTCGGGGGATAGCATGGGCTTATGCTGATCGAATTAATCGCTCTGGTTTGTTTGTTAATGATTTATTAAACAAGGATTCTTTAGCCAGGAAAATAAAGAAAAATTATGAAACAAAAAAATTTTTCTTTAATTCTCATGATTCTCAATTAGTTAGAGCTCTCTTAGATTCAATGAGACTAGAAAATAGTCTTTACTGGGATGAAAAAAATCTTTTTAATTTAGATGCCATTATTGAAAAATATTATTTTTATGGTCAAGAGTTAAAAGATTTAATTTGTGATACTGATAAATTTATCAGACAAAGTGTTGGTCATAAAAAAATAGCAATAGAAGGTGCCCAGGGTCTTGGTTTGAGTAATAAATATGGAACCTATCCTTATGTGACTAGTTCCGATTGTTCTCCTTATGGATCGGCTGAGGGTATTGGCTTGAATTATAGTCAGGTTGATTTATCTTTAGGGATTATTAAGGCTTACGTAACCAGGGTTGGAAACGGTCCTTTTCCAACTGAGCTTGGTGGTGAATTCTCTGAAAATTGGTGTAACAATTCTTCTATTGATCGTGAGAAAGAATTGTCCATACTAAAAGGCGAGACTAAATTTGATCAAGGCAATATTCCCAGTAAAGATTTTATGTTTGGCATGAAATTGAGATCTATAGGCGATGAATATGGAGCCACGACAGGTCGTCCTAGGAGAGTTGGTTGGCTAGATTTACCGCTTTTGAGGTATGCTATGAATTTTGGAATAAAAGATTTAGTTGTAACTAAATTGGATGTTCTAAATGATTGTGATTATATTAGAGTTTGTAATGCTTATCAATATTCTGGACCTCAATATAACTATGGAAATAAAACCTTAATTCCTGGCACTATCTTTCGTGAAACTGTCATGGATTACGATGTAATTAAAAATTGTAAACCTATTTATGTTGATCTTCCTGGTTGGAAATCTGATATTGGAGATTGTAAAAAAATATCTGATTTACCCGAAAATTTAATCAATTATTTAGATTTCATTTCTAAAGAAACCGGGGCTAGCATTAAAATTTTAAGCACTGGTTTTAGAAAAGAAAATATAATATTTGCTTAGTTTTATTTTGCTTAAACTAGAGGGTCAATAAATTTGACCCTTTTTTTATTGACAAAAATTAATTTTTTTGATAGCTTTTGTTTATAGCACTTTAAATAATTTGATATGGAGAAATTTCTTTGCCCAAGTAGAAAATCCTTGGAAGACATGTCTTTTGAGGCTGGTCGTGATTTTTTTGCTAAAACTGACGGAAAACTTATTAAAAGAGGTTTTCTGAAAATTAATGGTAAAAAAAATAATGGCGGATTTGTTAATGCTTTTCACTTCAAGGATGATTTGTCTTTTAATCAAGATGATCTCAGTCTTGTGTTCATAGATGAAAAGTTTTGCCGTTGTTTAGAGGATTTTCTATCCGATCAAAAAACACTCTCAATCATTATTGACGTCGAAGAGGTTAAGGGTTATGTTTCACCAAAGGTTAAACATAGAATGACCCTTGTATCTAGAGTCATTTCTAAAAAAAATCTTACAAAAGATTCTGCCTCTGTTTTGAGTTAAAATTTTTTTGTGAGCTACTGATTATCATAGATCAGCTTTTAGGTTAAGGCCAGAAAACATCCTGGCCTTTTTTTATTTACATTTTTTAAGATTATTGTTAATATTTTATTATGAATAAATACAAAAAAAAGAAATTAAAAATAGCTATTGTTTCTAAATTATGGGAAGAGACAAGCCCTGATTCTCGTGGAGGAACTGGCTCTTCTGTCGGTTATTTAGTAAATGGCTTAGTGGATAGAGGGCATCACGTTACTTTGTTTGCTACTGGTGATTCCAGAACCAAAGCTCAAAAACTTATTTCTGTTAGAAAGACTTATTATAAAAATGATTATTCTGAGGTTCATGAATATCAAAATATAGCCGAAGCTTTTAAAAGAGCTAAAGATTTTGATATTATTCACTGCGCAGTTGAACAAAAAAGTGTTATTTTTGCTGATCTGGTAAAGACACCTTCAATTCATTCAATTCGATATGGTGAATTTTTTGAACAAGAAAGGGATTTGTTAAAAAAATATAAACATTTGAATTATGTAGGAATATCTAGGTCTCTTAAAAAATTACTTCCTTTTTTAAATTGGCAAGATATTATTTATAATGGTCTTGATTCTAGTAATTTTATTCAACAAGATAAACCAGGAGATTATCTTTTGTTTTTAGCTCGTTTGAGTCCACAGAAGGGAGTTGATACGGCTATTAAATTAGCCAAAAGACTAAAAATGAAATTAATTTTAGCTGGAAAAATTTCAGAAGCTGATCGGGATTTTTTAGACAAAAAAGTTCTTCCTTTTATTGATGGCAAACAAATAATTTATAAGGGGGAAGTTTTAGGGCAGGAAAAAAAGAAGCTTTTAGGTGGTGCTTTTTGCTTAATTCAACCTAATAGATTGATAGAGGCTTTTGGTAATACTTTTTTAGAGGCCATGGCCTCAGCTGTTCCAGTTGTGGCTTACGATCAAGGAGCTATTAGGGAATTGGTTGAAAATGGCAAGACTGGTTATGTTGTCAATGATTTTAATGAAATGTTAGGGGCTATCAAAAAAGTTAAAAATATTAAAAAAGAAGATTGTTTGAATAGGGCTCAGAAGTATTTTTCATTGGATAAAATGATTAGTTCTTATGAGAGTCTTTATTATAAAATAATTAAGTAATTTTAATTACTTAAAAGTTTGTTATAAATTTTTGTAATTATTGATTTTTTTTGTTAGTATAATATTAATATTATTAATGCCTGGTTTTTCCAGGGTAAATTAAAATAAAAAAATATGAAGTTATCTAAACTTTATTTTTTGCCATTGTTTTTGGTTTTAATTTTTTCTTTGTCAGCTTGTGGACAAAAGAATAATTCTAATCAAGAAAATAACTCCTCTCAAGAAAGTTCTTTCTTGGAGAATGATAATGGTGAAGAATCTTATTTTTCTTCTTCTGTCACTGAAATGTTTAAAGAAGGAAAACCACTTGAATGTTCGGCTGAGATAAATGATGCCTACGCTGACATGACTGCTGTTTATTATTTTGATAACAAAAATGAAAGGGTTAGGGTGGAAATGAAAACTATTGATAAAGAGCAAGGACTAGAGATTAATTCAGTTAACATTATTAAGGATAATTGGAGTTATTTCTGGGATGATTTAACTAATAAAGATGGCATGAAGATTAACCTAGAAGAAGATGATGAAGATCTTGCATCTGATGATTTGGAGGATGAAGATGAATTGGTTGACATGGATGAGGTTTTTGATTTTAAATGTAAATCATGGAAGGTTGATAATTCCAAGTTTGATTTGCCAAAAGATAAAAACTTTAAAGATTTATCGAGTTTAATGAATACTTTTAATCAAAGTATTCCAGTAAGTAGTGGTCAGGGGATAGATGAAAACTCCTTTAACATGCAAGATATAGATCTTTGTGCTTATTGTGAGATGATTGAGGATCCGGCTGACAAGCAAGAATGTTTGAGTTCTTGTAAATAAAATTTTAATTTTGAAGAATAAAAAAGGGGGTCTTAAAGACTCCCTTTGTTTTTTTATTTTAAACTTTTAATACAGTTGCAACATTCAGTTGCGCTTGGAATTATTATCAAGCGCTGCATTTCAATATTTCCTCTACATTTTTGACAAATACCATACTCACCTTTTTTGATTAATTCTAAGGCTTTTTCGAGTTTGGGAACCATTTTCTTTTGTTTTTGGGCTACATAATCCAGGTATTCCGATTCAAGGCCGGTTTCTTCGTCGGAGCCTTTAATTGCTTCACTAATTTTTTCTCGATTAACATAAGCGTTCAATTCTGTCTGGATTCTGATTTTTTGTTCAGCTATGAATCCCAGAGGAAGATTTCTAGTGCTAGTTTCTGCCATTTTCTTTGTATTTAGGGTTAAAAATTTTTAAGTTACGATTATTTATTCTATTAAAAAAAACAAATAAAGTCAAGGTCATTCTATTCTATCTTGTTAATTTCTCCTATTTTGCTTCCTTGGGTTTTTATTTTATATACTGTTTTTTGTATTTCATTATTTTTATTTATTTTAATTGACACTACTAGACCTTCTTGAGTTTCTTGAGAAAAATATTGATCAAAAATGAAATTACCCAAAGAATAAAAAATTGGTTTTTCTTTATAAATTTCGTAATTTTGGATTACGTGAGGGTGGTGACCAATAATTAAGTCAGCCCCAGAATCTATCATTTTTCTAGCTAAATTTTCTTGTTTTTTGTTAGCTTTTTCTTGATATTCCACGCCCCAATGAGGTGAAATTATTAAAAAATCACTTTGTTTTTTTAAAGCTTCGATTTGATTTAATATTTTGATTTCTTCGATATCTTGGTAGACAATACTAAAAGCAAAAAAAGCAATTTTTTTATTTTTAGTTTCAATTATTATAGCCGAACAATCTTCATTATTTAATATTTTTTGTTTTTCGTTTTCCTCGGCCTTGTATACTGTTGTAATATTTTTTAGTGATGATAAATTTCCATCCTTGCAGCCAAAATAATTAAAACCAAGTTCGCTTAAATTTTGATAAGTTTCTGTTATTCCTTTCTCTCCTTGATCTGATAAGTGATTGTTAGATAAGGTAAAAATATTAAAATTATATTTTTTTAACTTTTCTATAATTTCTGGTTTAAAAGCAAAATCGTAAAGATTGTCTGGTTTATGGTGTAAGCCATCATTGGTAACAGCTCCTTCTAAATTGGCCATGACAAAATCATAATCTTCAGTAAATTTTTCTGTTTCTAATTTTTCAAATAAATAATCAAATCCATGAATATTTATTTTTTCGCCAACATGACGATCTAACATTAGGTCACCAAAGAATAGTAGGTTCAGATTTAAATCCTCTTCTTTTTCTTTTTGTGTTTCGTTTTGATTATTGGATTCAGTCTTTTGATCTGTCTGTTCCTTTTTTTCTTCTTTTTTAAAAAATTTTAGATCATTAATGTTTTTTTGATTTTTCTCTTGATTAACAAAATTAAAACTAATTAAAAAAATAAAAAGAGAGAATAAGAGCCCCGATATTGTTATAATTATTGTTTTTTTCATGGTTTAATTATAACTCTAAAGTATTTTATTTTCAAATTTAAGATAAGTTAAATTTATTTTTATTTTCCTTGAAATTATGCTAAAATTAACTAGTATTTATAATTAATATTATTTATTTATGTCTAAAAACAAAAAATCCGAACTTCTTCAGCCTCATATTTTATGTAAAAAAGGAGATATAGCCGAAAATGTTATTTTACCTGGTGATCCGGGTAGGGTTTTGCGGATTGCTAAACTGCTTGATGGTGGAAGGGAGATTTCTTTTAATCGGGAATACAGGGTTTTTACTGGAAAATATAAGGGAGTGCCGATTACAATTTGTTCAACTGGAATAGGTGGGCCTTCAACTGCTATAGCCATGGAAGAACTTATAGCTATCGGAGCTAAGAAGTTTATTAGAGTTGGTTCTTGTGGGGCTAATCAAGCTAAAATTAAAATTGGTGATTTAGTAATTTCTGATAGTGTGGTTAGAGAGGATCATACTTGTCTTGATTATGTTCCGCTTCAATATCCAGCCATTGCTGACCCTGATACTTTTCAAATCATGAAAAAAGCTTCAGAAAATATGAAATTTAAATATTATGCTGGACCAACCGTAACAGTTGATGCTTTATTTTCTGCTCGCACTAAAGAGATTAAAAAAATGTGGTCAGCTTTTAATACCTTAGCTCAAGATATGGAAGCGGGAACAGTTTTAACTTTAGCTCGAGTTAAAGGTTTTAAAGCCGGTGTCGTTTTATTGGTAGTTGATCAAGAAGCTGAAAAAAATATTAAACAAAAAATTGCCAAATATTCATTAGAAGCTCAGTCTGGAAAGGGTGACTTAGTAAAAATGGAAAATCGAGCATCATTGGTAGCATTAGAATCTTTTGTTTTGATGTCAAAAAATAAAAAATAATTTTATGGGAGAAAAATATATAGGTACTAAATTTAAAACTATTTATAAAGGTGATTTTAAGCCAAACGCTAGAGAATTAAAATTAATAAAAGATTTAATTAAAGTTGGCAAAGATTTGGCTAAATTAGGTTGTAAAGATAATAATGGTGGAAATTTCAGTGTGCGAACTAAAAACGGTATAATCATTAAAACCACTGGTTCTTTTCCTCATCAGCTAAAAAAAAGTGATTTTTCTTTGGTGGTTGGTTTTAAAAAAGATGAGGTTTATACCTTTGGTCAAAAAGAGCCTAGCTCCGAAGCTCGTCTTCATTGGGGAGTTTATCAAGCCAGGCCAGATATTAATTGTGTTTTACACTCTCATGATTTTTTGGCCGTTAATTGTGAGCAGAAAATAAAAGATGTTATTTATGTTAAAGAGTATTCTTATGGAACAATGGAATCAGCTAGAGCAATTAAAAATGCCTCAAAAAAAGGTGATTATTTAATAATGCAAAATCACGGAGTTTTAGCTTTAGGAAAAAATATTTCATCAAGTTTAAAATTAATTCAAAAATATCATGAAAAATTTAAAGCAATTACAAAAGGTCCTACCTTTAACTGTCGAGTTAAAAAAAGATAAAGTAGTAATAATCGATCAAGTTTATTTGCCTGATAAGCTGAAGTTTATTCAATTAAAAAAATATTCTCAAGCTATTTCGGCTATAAAAGAATTTAATGTTCGTGGTGCTCAGGCTATTGGGGCTGTTGGTGGCGCTGGTATTTTTTTGGCATCTTTACAATATAAAAAAAATGATCCCTTTGATTTTTTAAATTATTTACAAAAAGTATCAAGTGAAATAATTAAAGCTCGTCCAACAGCTAATAATTTGGCTTGGGCAGTTAATAAAATTTTAAGTGAAATAAACTCAAATACCGTTGGAGGCATTAAAAAAGATATTTATAATTCTTATAAAAAATTACTAGAAGAAGAGGTAAATAATAATTTAAAAATTGGTGCTTATGGCGAGAAGTTAATCAAAAATAATTATCGCATCATGACTCATTGTAATGCCGGTTCACTTTCAGCTATTTGGTATGGAACGGCTACGGCTCCAATGTATAGTGCTATTTTAAAAGGCAAAAAAATATCAGTTTTAGTCGATGAAACCAGGCCATGGCTTCAGGGTGCTAGGCTTACTGCTTGGGAGATGAATAAAGCTGGCATTGAGCATCGAGTTAATATTGACAGTGCCAGTGGTTTTTTGATGGAAAATAAAATGGTGGACATGGTAATAGTCGGAGCTGATCGAATTGCTCTAAATGGTGATACGGCTAATAAAATCGGAACATATCCCTTAGCTTTAATGGCTAAAAGGTATAAAATTCCTTTTTATGTAGCTGCCGTTAAAGCTACAATTGACTTTAATACCAAGACCGGTAAAGAGATAGAAATAGAGCATAGATCTGGTGATGAAGTTTTGAAGCATACTTCTTACTGGGAAAATAGAAATTTGGCTAAAAAACAAGGAAAAAATTTTAATCCATTACTCGAGATTTCTCCTAAAGGAACTAAGGCTTTTAATCCGGTTTTTGATGTTACGCCAGCTGATTTAATCACCGGTATTATAACTGAAGATGGAATTTTTAAGCCAGGTGAAATTAAAAAATTAAAATGAAAAAAATAACAATTTTAAGTATTGGAGCTGTTAAAGAGAAATATTATCAGGAGGCAATCCTTGAATATAGCAAAAGATTAAGTAAGGAAATAAAGCTAGATTTTATTGAATTACCTTCTAAAGGTTTTTCTGAAAAAGATGCTTTAATAATAAAAAAACAGGAGAGTCAAAGAATTTTAGATTTTTTAAATAAGAATAAAAATTCTCAGATTTTTTTATTGTCGGAAAATGGGGAAGAGCTAGATTCGATACAGTTTTCTAAAAAAATATTTTCATTCAATGAAGAAATAATTTTTGTAATTGCTGGTGCTTTGGGTTTTGATTTTGATGTTTTGGGTAATTATAAAAAAATATCATTATCCAAGATGACTTTTCTTCATGAGATGGCTAAAGTTATTTTAGTTGAGCAAATTTATCGAGCAGTTAATATTGAAAAAGGGAAGAAATATCATTATTAATTTATAATTCTGTGAAGGAAAAAATATTCAAACTTAAATCAGATTTTCAGCCAGCCGGTGATCAACCAGAGGCTATTAAAAAGCTCTTGCAAGGAATAGGGAAGGGATTTGATTATCAAACACTTCTAGGTATTACTGGTTCTGGTAAAACATTTACAATAGCTAATATTATTCAAGAATTAAATAAACCTGTTTTAGTGATGGCGCCCAATAAATCTTTAGCTGCTCAGCTATATCGAGAATATAAAAATTTTTTTCCCGAGAATGCTGTCCATTATTTTGTTTCTTATTATGATTACTACCAGCCAGAGGCTTATATGCCAAATTCTGACACTTATATTGAAAAAGAAGCAATGATCAATGATGAAATTGACAGACTTCGTCATGGAGCAACCTCAGCTCTGCTTTCTCGTCGTGATGTTATAATTGTAGCTTCAGTTTCTTGTATATACAATTTGGGTGTTCCAATAAGTTATATGGAAGCTACTTTGCACCTAGAAAAGGACAAGCCATTAACTAGATCAGATCTAATTTCACAATTGATAAAAATGCAATTTGAAAGATCTTTAGGAGACGTTAAGCGTGGTCAGTTCAGAGTGCGTGGTGATGTTTTTGAAATTAGACCAATGTCAGAAAATATTATTTATCGACTGGAATTAAGTGAGCAAAAAGTATCCGATTTAACAATCATAGACAATACTACCAAAAATATTTTAGAGCATTTACCTGAGATAGTTATTTTTCCTCCCAAGCATTTTATTTCTACTAAGCCTCAAATAGAGCAAGCTATAAAAAGCATTCAAGAAGAATTAAAAGATCGTTTGAAATATTTCAAAAAAAACAAATTATATTTAGAAGCAGAAAGACTAGAGCGAAGAGTTAGATATGATATGGAGATGCTTTATAGCCTTGGATATTGTCATAGTATTGAAAATTACTCTAGACATCTAACTGGTAAATTAGCCGGAGAAGCTCCTGACTCTCTTTTAGAATATTTCCCTAGAGATGAAAAGGGAGGGCCAGATTTTCTTTTAGTATCAGATGAAAGTCATATTGGTATTCCACAAATTGGTGGCATGTATGCTGGTGATAGAAGTCGCAAAGAAACTTTAATTAAATATGGCTGGCGATTGCCTTCAGCTTTAGATAATCGCCCACTAAAATTTTCTGAATTTGAAAAGAAAATTAATCAAGTAATATTCACTAGTGCTACTCCTGGTAAATTTGAAAAAGAAAAATCAAAACAAACAGTTGAACAAGTTATTCGTCCTACTGGTTTAGTTGATCCCGAAATAGAAATACGTCCAGTTTTTAACAAAGAAACAAATTACAGTCAAATAAATGACATAATCAAAGAGGCAGAAAAAATAATATCTAAAGGTGAACGTGTTATAATTAACACTCTTACTAAAAAACAAGCCGAAGATTTGGATGCACACTTGAGGCAAAACAATATCAAGTCAAATTACATGCATTCTGACACTAAAACTTTAGCCCGTAATGAAATACTAAAAGATTTTCGTATCGGCAATTTTGATATTCTAATTGGTGTTAACCTACTTCGTGAAGGATTGGATTTGCCAGAAGTATCACTAGTTGCTATTTTGGATGCTGATCGGGAAGGTTTTTTGAGGAGTCAAACTTCACTTATCCAAACTATGGGCAGAGCCGCTCGTAATGTAAGTGGAAAAATTATTCTCTATGCTGATAATATGACCGGTTCAATTAAAAGTGCAGTCAAAGAAGTGGAAAGAAGAAGAAAAAAACAATTAGCTTATAACAAGAAGAATAATATTGATCCAAAGACTATTATTAAAAAGATTGAAGATTTTTTAGACTTAGAAAAGAAAGATTAATTTTATGAATGATAAAATAATCATTCGTGGTGCACGAATGCACAACTTAAAAAATATTGATTTAGAAATACCGCATAATAAATTAACGGTTATTACTGGTGTTTCTGGTAGTGGTAAATCATCGCTTGCTTTTGATACAATTTTTGCCGAAGGACAACGTCGTTATGTTGAGTCACTTTCTCCTTATATGCGACAATTTTTAGGTCAAAAAAAACCGGCCGATGTTGACGAAATACTAGGATTAGCCCCAGCTATTTCTATTGATCAGAAAGCTTTGTCGCATAATCCACGGTCTACTGTTGGAACTCTTACAGAAATTTATGATTATTTAAGAGTTCTTTATGCTCGTTTGGGAGAAGTTTTTTGCCCTTTATGTGGTCATAAGATTCAAAGATTATCGCTAGAAGAAATGGTTGATATTTCTATTAATCGAGCTAAGGATTCTAATAGTAAACACCTAACAATAATATCTCCAGTGGTTAGAGGAAGAAAGGGTGAATATTACCAATTATTATATGATTATTTGTCATTAGGTTATTCTGAGGCTAGAATTGATGGAAAAATACAATCTTTGAGAGATCAGATTAAATTAAGTCCCAACAAAAAACATGACATAGATATTGTTATTGATAAAGTTTTACCAAGTGATGATTCTCGTTTATTTGAGGCTATAGAAAATGCTATTGCTTATAGCAAGGGCTTGGTTTATGTCGGTTTAGAAAAAGAAGAGTTTTTACTTTCTTCTAATTGGACTTGCCCTAATGATAATTTTTCTTTTCCAGAAGTTGAACCACGTCTTTTTTCTTTCAATTCTCCTCATGGAGCTTGTCCCTCTTGCTCTGGTTTAGGTAAAATTGGTTTTTATGCTAATGAAGTATGTCCTAAGTGTAATGGTCAAAGGTTGAGGGAAGAGGCCTTGTCGGTTAGAATTAATGATAAAAATATAGCTGAAGTGACTGCCTTATCACTAAGTGAAGCTTATTTATTTTTTGAAGTTGTTTTGGGTAATCTAAATAAACGTCAAATGGAAATAGTTTCAACCGTGATGCAGCAGATTATAGATAGATTGGAGTTTTTAAATAAAGTTGGTTTATCTTATTTAACTTTAAACAGGGAAGCAGAAACTCTTTCTGGTGGAGAAGCTCAAAGAATAAGGCTTTCTTCTCAAATTGGTTCACAACTATCTAGAACTTTGTATGTTTTAGATGAGCCGACCATTGGTCTTCACGAGAGAGACACTTTTAAACTGATAGATACCTTAAAATCCCTTAGAGACAAGGGTAATACAGTAATTTTAGTGGAACATGATGAACAAACAATACTTAATTCTGATTATTTAGTAGATTTAGGTCCGGGAGCTGGTATAAATGGCGGTGAAATTGTTGAGATTGGATATACAGCTGATTTAGTAAAAAAGAATGATAATCCAAAATTAAGTACAAAAAAAGTAGTCAAGAAAGAAATAAATACTAATAAAAGTTCAAATTCTTTGACCTTGGAGTACTTAAATGGCGTAAAAAGAATAGAATTGCCAAATAAAAGGAGATCTCAAAATAAGGGTTTTATAAGTATAAAAGGGGCTAGGGCTAATAATTTGAAGAATATTAATCTGGAAATACCATTGGGAAGGCTTGTTGGTTTGTGTGGTGTGTCTGGTAGTGGAAAATCTTCGTTGTTATATGATGTTCTGTATAAAAATATTGTACAGATAAAGAATAATCCTGGTAAAAAGAATAAATTAATAGATGTTGAAGATATAAAAGGAGCTGAGTATATAAATAAGATATCGGTTATTGATCAATCACCTATAGGCAGAACTCCTAGATCAAATCCAGCAACTTATACTGATATTTTCACTCCAATTAGGGATTTTTTTGCTGAATTACCAGAATCTAAAGAAAGAGGCTATACTTTGTCACGTTTTTCGTTTAACAGAGCTGGTGGACGTTGTGAGGCTTGTCAGGGTGCTGGATTTAACCTTATAGAGATGCATTTCTTACCAGCAGTGCTAGTTGAATGTGAGATTTGTCGAGGCAAAAGATTTAATCGAGAAACTTTGCAAGTAGAATATAAAAATCATAATATTTCTGACGTTTTAGATTTAAGCGTTGAGGAGGCAATTAAGCTTTTTGATGGTAATTATTATATAACCGATAAACTTAATATTTTGAAATCAGTTGGTCTTGGATATTTAAAACTAGGACAAAGTGCAACCACACTTTCTGGCGGAGAGGCCCAAAGAGTAAAAATTGCCAAAGAATTAAACTATGTTTTGGGCCAAAAAACTTTGTATTTATTAGATGAACCAACAACCGGACTTCATTATAAAGATATTGAAATGTTGTTACAAGTTTTAAATAAATTAGTAGACAAAGGGCATACAGTTGTGGTTATAGAACACAATATGCACATGCTTAAGTCAATGGATTATTTAATTGACCTTGGTCCCGATGGAGGAGAAAAGGGTGGATATTTACTGGCCAGTGGCGAACCGGAGGATATTATTAGAAATGAAAAGAGTATTACTGGCAAATATTTAAAAGATTATTTGAGATAATTTTTTAGTTTTTTGTTTGACAAAATATTTAAAGTGTGTTATAATAGCAAAATTAGTACTTTGAATAATAATATTTTATTGTTTAACCTAAAATTTTAAAAGATGAGATATTTTAGAGACATCATTATTGTTACTAAAGGTGGTGGCAAGCTATATTTGGGAAGAATATTGTTGGGAATAATTCTTATTGTTCTCGCTATATTGATAGGTTTTTAATAATTTGCAATTCGGTAATTTTTCAAAAGGACATTTTAGTCCTTTTTTTATTTGAAGCAAGGTTTTTAAAATGATATAATTATTTTATGCTAAAAGATAGTATAAAGAATATTTCTAAAGGTCCTGGTGTTTATTTTTGGCTTGATGGCCAGGGAAAGGTTTTATATGTTGGTCGAGCAACAAGCTTAAAAAATAGATTAAGTCAGTATTTTTTGTCTAATATTGATTTGAGAATAAAGGAAATGGTCGCACAGGCTAAAAAAATAAAAGTTATTGAAACCAAAACTTTGCTTGAGGCGATTATTTTGGAGGCTAAATATATCAAGAAATATTGGCCCAAATACAATATTAAAGACCGCGATGATCGGTCTTTTATTTATATTATCATCGCTAAAAAAGATTTTACTTACCCTGTAATTATTAGAGGTAAAGATTTAGAAAAATATCAAGATAAAAATAATCAAATTTTTGGACCTTATCAATCTTTTACTTTAATTAAAAATGCTTTAAGGATTGTTCGGCGCATTTTTCCTTATGGAACCTGTAAAGCTAATTCGGGTAAGGCTTGTTTTGATTATCAGGTTGGTCTTTGCCCTGGATCGTGTTTGGGAAAAATAAATAAAAAAGATTATCAGAAAAATATTAAAAATATTATTTTACTTTTATCTGGCAAAAAAGAGTATTTGATAAAAAAACTTTCGAAAGAAAACCCCGAACAACTTAAAGCTTTAAAGCATTTACAAGACGTTTCTTTGATAGAAAATGAAAAAAATTTAGAACAAAATAATTTTAAAAGAATAGAGGCCTATGATATTTCTCATTTTTCTGGAAAAGAAACTTATGGCTCTATGGTTGTTGTTGATTTTGAAGGTGAATATCAAAAAAATGATTATCGTTTATTTAAAATTAAAAATAACTACTTACATGATGACTTCCGTGCTTTAGCTGAAGTTATGGAAAGAAGATTAAAGCACCAAGAATGGTCATATCCTGATTTGTTTTTGATAGACGGAGGGCGCCCTCAGCTTGATTTTTTAAAAGAAATTTTTGAACAATATAAAATAAAAAATGTAGTTGGTTTATCTAAATTTGCTGGAGACGAAATAGTTTTTTTGAAAAATACAGATAAAAAATTTAAAAAGGAAGTTTTAGATATTAAATTAATACTTTTAAAAGCTCGAGATGAAGCACATCGTTTTGCTAATCTTGCTAGAAAAAAATCTAAAAAACTAAAATGACAATTTAATTTTTTTTTGCTATAATTATTAGGGATATTAATATTAATTTTAGGCTTATGAAAATTAGAGGTTTAAAAGTTAATTATTTATTGGCACCATTGGGTGTTTTATTTGTATCTTTATTGGGTGGTTATATTACTGGAGGTGGAATGGATTGGTATGATGCAATCAATCAGCCATCATTTACTCCGCATGGTTCTTTTATTGGGATAGCTTGGACTGTTATTTTTATTTTATCAGCCATTTCAATTCTGCTTTTTTCTAACAATCATAAGACTGATAGGAAAAGTTTGTTTTTTTACATAGTTGTTTTTTTGTTTGTTTTAAATGGACTGCTCAATGTTTTTTGGTCAGTTTTGTTTTTTTCTTGGCATCTAATTTTCTGGTCAGTTATGGAAATGATTGCCCTAAATTTAATTAATTTAGTTTTAATTTTAATGCTTTGGAAAGACCATAAAGCCTCCGCTGTTTTGTTTATTCCTTATTTTTTGTGGGTTTCTTTTGCTACTTATTTGGCTTACTCAATTTATTTATTAAATTAATATGAAAAAAATTTTGTTGATTTTGGGTAATCCAAACAAGGATGGTCTTAATGGTAAATTAGCTGATATTTTTGAAAAAGAACTTAATAGTAAATTTGATTTTAAAAGAATAAATTTAGGTGAATTAAATTTTGATTTAAATTTAAAAAAGGGATATAAAGAAATTCAGGAGTTGGAGCCAGATTTAAAATCAGCTCAATCAGATATTTTATGGGCTGATTATTTAATTTTTGTTTTTCCAATATGGTGGTATAGCTTCCCAGCAATTTTAAAAGGATTTATTGATAGAGTTTTTTTACCTGGCTTTGCTTTTAAATATAATAACCCTAATGGTGCAATGCCAGAAAAATTACTTAAGGGTAAAAAATCTATTTTAATTTGCACTTCTGGCGCTCCTAGTTTTTATTATTTTTTATTTGGTAATTTAGCAACTAAAACATTAAGGGGTGTGTTAAAATTTTGTGGTATTAAAAATATAAAAACAAAATTATTTGGATTGGCTGAAAAAAATAATGGAAAAAATTATCTTGATCAGTATCAAAATTCAATTAAAAAAATTATTAAATTAATAAAATAAAATTTATGGCCAGAATTATTGGTAAAGGTTATTCTTTTGACGATGTTTTGCTTGTTCCTAAATATAATAGAGTTAATTCTCGCAAGGAAGTTTCCTTTAGAACAAAAGTTACTAAAAATCATTTTATAGACATTCCATTGTTAGTAGCAAATATGGATACTGTTTGCGAAAGTGAAATGGCTATCACTGTCGGTAAAATGGGCGGTTTGGGAGTTGTCCATAGATTTATGACTGTGGCTAATCAGGCAAAAGAAGTAAAAAAAATTAAAAAAGAAAATCTTTTAGCAGCCGCAGCTTTGGGTGTTAAGGATTATGAAGAAAGGGTTAAAGCTTTAGCTGACTCTGGTGTTGATATTCTGGTTTTGGATGTGGCTCATGGTCATTCCAAAAGGGTTGGTAAAACTTTAGATTATTTAAAAGAAAATTATCCTAGAATAGACATTATGGTTGGTAATATTGCCACTAAAGATGCAGCTGAATATTTTATAAATAAAAAAGCTGATGCTATAAAAGTTGGTATTGGACCAGGATCAATGTGTACAACCAGAATAATGGCTGGAGCTGGCGTTCCTCAGATTACAGCAATAATGGATGTTTATGAAGCTAGCCAGGGGAGGGTTCCAGTTTGTGCTGACGGTGGAATTAAAAATCCAGGAGATATAGTTAAAGCTATAGGGGCTGGAGCTGACACCGTAATGAGTGGTTCTCTTTTTTCGGGGACAAAAGAAACTCCCGGTAAGATTATTACAAAAAATGGTAAAAAATATAAAGAATATCGAGGTATGGCTAGTTACCTAGCAACTGTTAAAAAAATGGCCCTAGATGGCAAGAAAAAAGAGGAGGTAGTTCATGTCGAAGGTGAAATGACAACAATTGAGTATAAAGGTTCTGTCGTTCCAATTGTTAATAAATTTTTAGGTGGTTTAGCTTCCGGCATGACTTATATGGGGGCAGATAATATTGAAAGAGTGAAAGGGAAGGTTGATTTTATAGAAATTAGTGGAGCTGGCCTGAGAGAGAGCGTGGCTCATGGTTTAATTAAAAATTAATTTTATTATAAATTTTATGTTGAGTTTAGAAGAAATTAAAAAACATTCGGGTGTTGTTTATTCTATAAAAAAAACAGAAGAATATTTGAATTATTTAGGATATACTGACCATGGTCCTCGTCATTTAAATTTGGTTTCTGATAGAGCTAAAAGTTTGGCTAAAAATATTGGTTTAGACGAGCGAGAGCAACAGCTAGCGGCTATTGCTGGTTATTGTCATGATATGGGTAATTTTTTACAAAGAACCGGCCATCCCTATACTGGAGCCATGCTTTTTTCTCAATTTTTTTTATCTAGCTCTAGAAGTAGTCAAGAAACTAAAGATATTTTAGAGGTTATGCAAGCCATAGCTAATCATGACGAACATGAAAATGAAGTTGTTAACAAAATTGGTGCTATATTAGTTTTGGCTGATAAGTCAGACGTTCATCGAAATAGAGTTAAAAATAAAACCCCAGAAAATTTAAAAGAAGATATTCATGATAGAGTTAATTATTCGGTTATAGAATCAGCCTTCAAAGTTAATAAAGCTAAAAAAGAAATTATTTTGAAATTGAAAATTGATACTAAGGTAACTGGAGTTATGGAATATTTTGAAATATTTAATAATAGAATGGTGTTTTGTCGTAAGGCAGCTGAATTTTTAGGCTATAATTTTGTACTGACAATTAATAATTTTAAATTATCTTAATTAATTATGATTGGAGTTTTTGATTCAGGTGTTGGTGGTTTGACTGTCCTTAGAGGATTTTTAAAAGATCATCCAGAATATGATTACATTTATTTAGGTGATAATGCTAACGTCCCTTATGGTAACAAGTCAATGGAAACAATTTATAACTACACAGTTAAAGCAGTTGATTTTTTGTACAGTCAAAATTGTAAATTAATAATAATAGCTTGTAACAGCGCCTCAGCTCAAGCTCTTAGAAAAATTCAACAAGAGTATTTGCCAGTAAAGTATCCGGGTTTAAAAGTTTTAGGAGTTGTTCGTCCTATAGCCGAGGAAATAGCTAGGCTTAAAAATATTGAAAGAGTTGGTATTATTGGTACTAAAGCAACAATAAATTCTGATGTTTATGGAAAGGAAATTAGAAATTTAGATAGAGATTTGGAAGTTTTTCAGAAGGCAACTCCACTTTTAGTTTCTTTGATAGAAGAAAATTGGTTAAAGAAGCCGGAAACAAAAATGATTCTTAAAAAATATTTAAGAAAACTTAAGGTAAAAAAAGTAGAAGCTCTAGTTTTGGCTTGCACTCATTATCCTTTTTTATTAAAAGATATTAAAAGAATAATGGGAAAAAATTGCCAAGTTCTTGATACCGAAAAAATAATTAGTGATAGTCTTTTGAGTTATTTGAATCGTCATCCAGAACTGGGAATTGAAAAAAAAATGAATCCTCAGCTTAAATTTTATGCCACTGACAATGTTGAAAAATTTAAAGAATTAGGAGAATTTTTTCTAGGAAGAGAGATGGAGGATATTCAAAAAGTTGTATTATAGTTACCATTTACTAGTATCAATTTTATAACCTCGGCCCTTAATGGTGTGAATTAAATCCCGCTTATCTTGAGTGGGATTTATTTTTTTTCTAATTTTTAAAATATGTGATTCTATTGTGTTAGAAAAAGGATCAGCGTTAAAATCCCAAACATTTTCCATCAGAACTGTTCGAGAAAGAATTTTTCCTTGATTTTTTAAAAAATATTCCAAAAGCATTAATTCTTTAAAAGTTAAATAAACTTTTTCTTTTCCTCTTTTTACTTGATGTTTTTCAACATCAACACATAGGTCGTCAATTTTATAAATTCTTCCTTTTGTTTCTTGTGGTCGGCGCATAACAGCCTTTATCCTTCTTAATAAGTCTTCAAATATAAAGGGTTTGGTGATGTAGTCATCAATACCTAAATCAAATAACTTATTTTTCATTTCTTGTTCTCCCTCAACTGTTAACATTATTATTGGTATTTTTTTATTTATTTCTCTTATTTCCTTAATTAATTCTTCTCCATTTTTGTCTGGTAGGTTGTAATCAACTAAAATTAAATTGTAAACATTAGTTTGAAATTTGTATAAAGCATCTTGGCTGTCATTAGCCAAGTCTACGGTGAAAAGTTCTTTCTTTAAAGAGCTTTTCAATAATTGACAGATTTTCTTGTCATCATCAACCACTAAAATTTTCATAAGCATTTTATCAATAATAATTATTGATTTTTTAATTATAATTTTTAATATTTTAAAACAAGCAAGATAAATTCTTCTTAAATTTATTATAAATTATTGTTTTTCATGCTTCTTTATGCTATAATTTGCTCATTATGGAGATCGATAAAAAAGTAAAAAATATAGCTAAAAATACTTCTTATTTGACGATGGCTTTAATAATACAAAAGGTCATCTCTTTTTTGTATTTTGTTATTTTAGCTAGAAATTTAGATCCGAGTGATTTAGGGAAATATTACTTTGCCATCTCTTTTACTACTATTTTTGCTATTTTTATTGATTTAGGCTTAGTTAATTATTTAACTAGAGAAACAGCCAAGGATCGCAAAGAAGCGGGAGGTCTTTTGTCCAATATTTTAGGAATGAAACTTGTTTTTAGTTTTTTTACAGTTTTGGCTGTTTTTTTGTTTATAAATATTTTAGGCGATTATGATGTTTTAAGCAAACAATTGGTCTATATTTCGTCAATTTGTATGGTGCTTGATTCTTTTACTTTAACTTTTTTTGGATCAGCTCGCGGTTTTCATAATCTAAAATTTGAAAGCGTTTCTTCAGTGCTTTTTCAATTAATTGTTTTGTTTTTCGGATACCTATTTATTTATTTAAAAATGGATTTAAGAATAATAATGACTTCTTTGGTTTTGGCTAGTATTTTTAATTTTTTCTATTCTTATTTAATTTTGAAATATAAAATAAAGTTAGCTGTTAAAATTTCTTTTGATTTTAAGTTTATAAAAAAAATAATATTGTTCAGTTTGCCTTTTGCTTTGTTTGGCATATTTCAACGTTTATATACTTATCTGGACTCTGTCTTATTGTCTTTTTTTTCAGGTGATTATTCAGTTGGTATTTACCAGGTTTCTTTTAAAATTATTTTTGCTTTGCAATTTTTGCCGATGGCTTTTACGGCTTCTCTTTATCCAGCTATGAGTTATTATTGGAAAGAGAATAGGGAGCAATTAAAAATAACCTTTAGAAGATCAATTGATTATTTACTTTTAATTTCTGTACCAATCTCTTTTGGAATTTTCCTTTTATCCGATAAAATCATTAGTATTTTTAAGGAGGGCTATCTTGAAGCTAATTGGCCTTTAAAAATTTCTATAATTTCTTTGATTTTTATTTTTCTAAATTTTCCGATTGGGTCCTTGCTTAATGCTTGTGATAAACAAGCTAAAAACACTAGAAACATGTTAATAACTTTAATTTTTTCAGTTGTTTTAAACATTTTCTTGATCCCAAGGTTTGGAGTAGTCGGAGCTTCAGTGGTTGTCTTGTTGAGTAATATTTTAATGTTTGTTTTGGGTATAATAGAAAGTAAAAAAATTATTGTTTATAAATTTAAGGAAAATTTTTCTATTTTTTTGAAAATTCTTTTTTCTTCTTTTTTGATGGGAATTTTTATTTTTATCCTAAAAGATTCTTTAAATATTTTCTTGCTCTGTTTGTTATCGGCAATTATTTATTTTTTATTAATATTTTTCTTGGGAGGATTTAAAAAAGATGAAATAATTTATATTATAAATTCTTTTAAGTTATCTAAAAAATAATAATCTATGAAATTTTTATTATTAACATCTGAATATTTTCCTTTTAAGGGCGGTGTAGCTAATTATTATACTAATATGGTTTATCATTGGCCAAAATCTTCAGAAATAATTGTTTTAGATAACAGTAATGATAAATTAATCAGGAGAAGTGGTTTTTTGAGATGGTTTCCGGCTATTTTTAAAACATGGAAAGAGATTAAAAAAAATAACATAGAAAATGTTTTGGTTGGGCAGGTTTTACCATTAGGAACAGTTGTGTTTTTTCTGTCATTTTTTTTAAAAATTAAATATACAATCTTTTTTCATGGAATGGATCTTCCTTTAGCTTCTAAAAATAATTGGAAAAGATTTTTAACAAAAAAAATAATTAAAAGATCGGATAAAATAATTTGCGCCAATTCTTTCGTTTGTGAAATGCTAAAAAATATTTATAGAATAGATAATAATAAGGTAATAACTGTTAATCCTGGTGTAAATGATTTTAATTTTAATAATGAGTCAAAAAGGGAGGAGTTAATTAAAAAGTACAACTTGTCAGGTAAAAAGGTTTTGTTTAGTCTGGGTAGGTTGGTTAAAAGAAAGGGTTTTGATTATACTATTTTATCTTTAGAGAAAGTTTTTCAGTCCAGCGATTTTTTAGGTAACAACTTAAAATATGTTATAGCTGGGAATGGTCCTGATGAGAGTTATTTAAAGAATTTGGCATTTAAAACTTTTGGTGAAAATTTTCAAGAAAAAATAATTTTTACTGGCGAAATAAGTGAAGAGGAGAAATGGACTTTTTTATCTCTATCTGATATCTTTATTATGCCTGCCAGAAATATTGCTGGTGATTTTGAGGGTTTTGGTATAGTTTTTTTAGAAGCAGGACTTCTGTTTAAACCTGTTATTGCTGGTAAGAGTGGTGGTGTTTCTGATGCTGTTGCTCATAATTATAGTGGCTTAATGGTTGATCCCGAGTCTAAAGATGAAATTTCAGAAGCTATTTTGAAATTATTAAATAATAAAAATTTAAGTCATAATTTGGGTGAAGGTGGTAGGGAAAGAGCTTTAATTAAATTTAATTGGAAAAATCAGGCAAATAATATTTATGATTTTTTAAATAAATAAATAAATGATATCAATAATAATTCCTGTTTATAATGGGGCTAAAACAATCGTAAATACTGTTAAAAGCATAGAAGCTCAGACCTATCGTGATTTTGAGGTTATTATTGTTAATGATGGTTCAAGAGATAATACTCGTTCTGTTTTTGAAAAATTTTTAGAAAGTTTTAAGGTTGATAATGATTATTATTTTATTAATCAAGAGAATAAAGGCGCTCCAGCTGCTAGAAATAAGGGTTTAAAGGAGTCTCGGGGTAAGTATATTCTTTTTTGTGATTGTGATTCTATTTTAAAGTCTGATGCTTTAGAAAAAATGTTGCAAGTTTTGGAATCTGACCCTGAAGTTGCTTATGTTTATTCTTCTTTTTATTGGGGTAATAAATTGTTTAAGCTTTGGCCCTTTGATGCTGATAAACTTAAAAAAATGCCCTATATTCATACTATGTCACTTATTAGAAGAGAGTCTTTTCCTGAAAGTGGCTGGGATGAAAGTATTAAAAAATTACAAGATTGGGATTTGTGGTTAACTATGCTAGAAAATGGTCATACTGGATTTTTTATCGATGAAGCCTTGTTTAAGATAAAACCAGGTGGAACTATTTCATCTTGGTTACCGGCCTTTGCTTATAAGGCTTTCCCTTTTTTGCCAGCAGTCAGAAAATATAAGAAAGCTATGAAAATTATAAAGGACAAACATAATTTGATTTAATAAAATGTTTAATATTTCTTTTTTAAAATCTGATTATAAGAAAATATTTTTTATTTTTTTGATATCATTTCTAATGGAAATGATATCTTTTATTTCTTTTAATTTTAGTTTTTTAAATACTTTATTTTTTTTCTTATTAGTTTTGTTGTTAGCAATTTTTAGTTTTGTTGATTTAAAATGGGGTGCCTACTTACTTTTGGCTGAGATTTTTTTGAATTCCATGGGCTATATTTTTTATTTAGAAAATGGTGGTTTAAAAATTTCATTACGAATAGCTTTTTGGTTGATTTTTATGGCTATTTTTCTAAGTAAATTTATTTTTTTATTTATAAAAGATAGGGCGGCTATAATAAATTTTTTTAAAAACTTTGCTTTTGGTAAAAATTTTCTTTATTTATCTGTTTTTTTAATTTTTTCTTTTATCCTCGGCCTAGTTAATAATGGATTTTCTGATGCTTTTTTTGATTTCAATTCTTGGCTTTTTTTGATTTTGATTTTACCTTTTTCTTACCTTGTTTATTTTTCTAAACAAGATGAAAAAGATAAGTTTTGGAAAAATATTTTTTTAATATTTATTTCAGTTGGTTTTTACATGATTTTTAAATCATTGTTTTTTTTGTTTTTATTTTCTCATGATTTAAGACCAACAATTTCCGATCTTTATTCTTGGAGCAGGGTATATGCCTTAGGGGAAATAACTAATATGAATAATGGTTTTTATCGAATATTTTTTCAGAATCAAATTTTTTCTTTTTTAATTTTCTATTTTAGTTTTATATTTTTGATAAAAGAAAATAAAAAAATTAAATTTAACTTTTTGTTAATCTCAATTTTGTCTTTATCAGTAATCGTTTTAAGTTTTTCCAGGAGTTTCTGGTTTGGTTTTTTATCAGTCTTTTTGGTTCTTTTGTTTTTTATTTGGCATAAATATGGTTTTAAAAAATTTTTAAAAACGTTTTTTTTAGGAGTGTTATCATTATCATTGTCTTTGATATTAATTTTTATTGTTGTTAAATTTCCTTGGCCAATAGCTAAGAGCTCTTTTAATATTGATTCATTTTCTGAGAGGGCTAAAGTAACCGCCAATGAATCAGCTATATCTTCTCGTTGGGCCTTATTAGATGCTATGAAAGTTGAAATTCAGTCTAATTTCATCTTGGGTAAAGGCTTTGGAGCTCGTATAGAGTATATTTCTAGTGATCCTCGAGTTCTTCAGAGTAGTCCTGATGGTAAATATTCAACCTATGCTTTTGAGTGGGGTTGGCTGGATATTTTGTTAAAGATGGGAGTTTTAGGTTTTGCAATTTACTCCTGGTTAATTTTATTGTTTTTGAAGAAAAACTTAATTACTTTTTATAGTAGTGCTGATTATTTATATTTAATTATAATTTCATCTCTTTTAAGTTTAAGTGCTGTTAATTTTTTTACTCCTTATCTTAATCATCCCCTGGGAATATCTTTGCTAATTCTACTGATTTTATTTTTTGATTATTATAAAAACCAAAATAATAAAATATGTTTAAAATAATTGCCATAGTAACAATGTTAATTGATCATGTTGGTTTGGTTTTTTTTCCGGATCAAATTGTTTTTAGACTTATCGGTCGTTTAGCTTTTCCATTTTTTGCTTGGGGAATAGCCAACGGTTATGCTAAAACTAGAAATGTCTATAAGTATGGGTGGAGATTATTGTTGTTGGCTTTGATTTCTCAACCTTTCTTTTATTTAGTGATTGATAAAGAAATTTTAAATATTTGTTTTACTTTGTTGCTGGGTTTAGCAGCCATCTTTTTTTATGAAAATAAATTAAAAAATAAATTTTTAAGTTATTTTTTGCTTTTTATTGTTCTAATTTTACCTTTTATTGTTCCTCTGGACTATGGTCTTTATGGAATTATAATGATAATGTTTTTTCATATTTTTAAAAATAAATTTGTTATTCCATTGCAATCTGGTTTAACTATTGTTAGAGTCTTTTTGCTACCTCAATCTTTTTGGCAAATTTTTGCTATACCTTCTTTTTTTATAATCCATTATTTTGAAAAGTATGATTTTAAAATTAATAAATATTTACAGTATTCTTTTTATCCACTTCATTTGTTGTTGATTTATTTAATAACTTTAATCTAAGTTTATTTGCATTATTTATTAAAAATTGATATATTTTAAAGGATTATTTTAAAACAATCTAATAATATAATTAAAAACTATGGAGAATCAAATTATAACGCAAGAGGGTTACAATAAGATTAAAGAGGAATTGGATTTATTGAGTGTGACTAGAAGAAAAGAAATTGCCGAAAGAATTGAAAGAGCTAAAGAATTGGGTGATTTAAGTGAAAATGCTGAATACAGTGAAGCTAAAGATGCTCAAGCCTTAAACGAGGGTCGAATTTTGGAGCTAACAAATATTTTAAAAAATGTAACCATAGTTAAAACTGTTGGTTCCAACAAAGGTGAAATTGAAATGGGCTCTAGTGTTAAAGTGTCTTGTGATGGCAAGAAAAAAGATTTTGTTATAGTTAGTTTTAACGAAGCTGATCCTTTGAACGGCAAGATATCAAACGAATCTCCAATTGGAATGGCTTTCTTGGGGAAAAGAAAAGGGGACGAAGTTATGGTTACTACTCCCAAGGGAGAATTTAAGTATAAAATTCTTGAAATTAAATAATATGGAAAATAAAACACCCATTAACTCAAACAACGAGAGAGTTGAGAGGGAAATAAAACTTAATAAGATTTTGGAATCAAGCAATCCTTATCCTAGCAAAACAGTAAGAACTCATTCTATCGCTGATGTTTTGTCTAACTTTTCTGATTTAGAGGGGAGTAAAGAGGAAGTTGTGTTAGCTGGTAGAATTATTAATTTAAGAACTCATGGCAATCTTAGTTTTGCTAATTTAAAAGATTCTTCTAGTGAAATTCAATTAGCTTTTTCAAAAAATGAATTAGGTGATGACTATAAGTCGTTTGTGAAGTTGATTGATATGGCTGACTTTTTGGAGGTTAGTGGTGTTTGTTTTGTTACTCATAAAGGCCAAAATAGTTTATTAGTTAAAAAATACAAGGTTTTAAGCAAAGCTTTATTGCCATTACCAGAGAAATGGCATGGATTAAAGGACGAAGAGGAGAGATTAAGAAAAAGATATTTGGATTTACTTACTAATGATGATTTGAGAGAGATGTTTGTTAAAAAATCAAAATTTTGGCAAGTTACTCGTGACTTTATGATAAAGAAGGGCTTCTTTGAAGTAGAAACACCAGTTTTAGAGACAACTACTGGTGGAGCGGAGGCTAGACCTTTTAAAACACATCATAATGACTTTGATTTAGATGTTTATTTAAGAATATCGGTGGGTGAATTATGGCAAAAAAGGTTAATGGCAGCTGGTTTTGAAAAAACATTTGAAATTGGTAAAGTTTTTAGAAATGAAGGCAGTAGCCCAGATCATTTACAAGAATTTACTAATTTAGAGTTTTATTGGGCTTATGCTAATTATCTTGACGGAATGAAGCTTTCTCAAGAGTTATATCGAGAAATAGCTGTTCAAGTTTTTGGTACAACAAAGTTTAAAACCAAGGGCTATGAATATAATTTAGGAGATGAATGGAAGGAAATAGATTATAAGGATGAAATATTAAAACAGACAGGGATAGATGTTTTAAATGCTAGTAAAGAAGAAATGGCCTCTAAATTGCAGGAATTAAAGGTTAAATATGATGGTCAAACTAGGGAAAGATTAATGGATACTCTATGGAAATATTGTCGAAAAAATATAGCTGGACCAGCTTTTTTAATAAATCATCCTAAATTAGTGTCTCCTTTGGCTAAATCTAAAGAGGAAAACCCTGAGTTAACTGAAAGATTTCAAATAATTATAGCTGGCAGTGAGGTTGGTAATGGTTATAGTGAGTTGAACAATCCAATTGAACAGAGAAAAAGATTTGAAGAACAGCAATCTTTAATTGATAGAGGCGACGAAGAAGCTATGATGCCTGACTGGGAGTTTGTGGAGATGCTTGAACATGGCATGCCACCAACTTGCGGATTTGGTTTTGGAGAAAGATTATTTGCCTTTTTAAATGATAAGCCGGTTAGAGAAACAACTCTTTTTCCTTTAATGAAGCCTAAGGCTGATTAAAATATTATTTACTATATTTTATATTGACTTTTTTTAAAAATCCTTTTATAGTAAAAGGATTTTTTATTATGAACCTTAAAAATTGATAAAATGGAAATAAGTACAGTAATTGAGCGTATGCTATCTAAAGGAGAAATTGATAAAGCTTTGGACTTGTTAGTTTCAAGCCTCGACAATGATGAAAGCATTTTGGGTCTAATTATTGAAAAATGGATTTCATCTAATGATCATCAATCACTACTTAAATGTTTCGAAAAAACAGGAGAGGCACCGGATAAAGACGAGATTGATTTTTTGATGAGTTTTGTTGAGTCTTCTATTAAAAAGGGTGACTATTATTATTGTCAAAGATTGGAGTCTTTAATTCAAAAAGATTTTTTGACTTTAGACAACCTTAGGGAAATGTTGGAAATCAATTTTGTTGACGAGAAAAATCTTAAGCTGGTTTATGACTTGCTTCAAAGAATGTCTTGTTTTTTAAAGAAAAACCCTTTATCTGAAGAAGATATAGAAAACGAAGACCTTGTCAAGGAAAGAGAAGAGCTAAAGCTTACTCTAGAAAACATGTCCGAGTTTGTTATATGTTCTTTTTTTAGAAATAAATTTGTTTTAAAATTTTTCAAATTTATACCCGATAAAAGTAAAATAAAAAAAGAGCTCGAAGGTAAGTTTCAGTTAGCAATAAAAGATGGTGACCTGGAGAGTGCTTCAAGTGTTTCTTATGTTTTAGAAAGAAAATTGAGCCGGGCGGAAGTTGAATTAATTCTAGAGGCTGCTCTTAAGAAATGTCAATTTTTTAAAGTTGAAAGAATTTTAAAAATTCTAGACCGAAAAATAACCGAGGAAGAACTAATGACGAGGTTTTTATACTTAATTGAGGACAATCAAAAGGATGAAGCCTCTAAAATGTTTTACCTCTTTTCGGAAAAAAATCGAATAGAAATGCTTAAAGTTTTTTCAAATAAATTTCTTAAAAAATAACTAGAACATTTTTTAGAAGCCCTTTATCAAAAGGGCTTTTTACTTGAAAAAAAAATAGTTTAATGATATAAAATAATAAGTTGATATTTTATTCGGGGATCGTCTAATGGTAGGACAACAGGTTCTGGTCCTGTTTATCTGGGTTCGAATCCTAGTCCCCGAGCACATTGACAAAAATATAGCTTTATGCTATATTTTTTGTATTCATTAACAAGATACTAATCAATAAGGAGGAAAAAAAGATGAGTAAAAAATGGTTTTTGATAACCTATGGCGTGACTGTAATTAATGGACCTTTATCAAAATGGCTTGGAAAAGAATTACTTTTTTCTGAGACTGACGAAGATTCTTTAATTAAAAATACTGTTAAGTATTTAAACGATTTACACAAACCACGCGAAGTAGTGCCATTTGTGGAGTTTATAGAAAGTCTCAATGAAGATGGTACAAAAAGTGAAGTTTTAAGAGGCTTTGTCGGATCGAAAATTTACAAAGCATGCTCTGAATTCTCAAAGCTTTAAACTCGATTTACAGTAATCAGTCATAAGGCCTTTTCTTTGTTGAAGAGGCCTTTTTTCTTACAAAAAAGTTCCAATCTTGTCCCAGTCTCCGAGCAGACAAATTCGGTAAAAGCGACCGAGCTTAAGCCCTTGTTTTATAGGGGTAAAAAGAAAACTTGGCAGATGCCAGGTTTTTTTAGTCAAAGGCGTTAAAAGTATTTAAAATGGGGTGCAAAAAAGGTTGAAAAAAACTTAATAGTTCATTGTAATTTTATCTTGATACTATGTATTTTTAGTGGTAAAATGGAGGTGTAATATAAAATTTATGTCTGACAAAAAAGAAAAAAGCAAATATCTAGAAGAGGATAGTGATATATTAAAAGAATTAGATCATTCTTATTCTGTTGATGCTACTCATCTATTTAGAAAGCTCCAGATTCAATCTATTTTAAGAAACAGAAAAAGTTTAGAAGATTCTGGTGAGGATACAAGAAGGTTTTCTACTGTTTTGTCTATAGTTGCAATTGTTCAGGTTTTAGTAGCTCTTTCTCAATTATTTTTTTCAGTTTTTGCATCTGAGTATAAATGGCTTGGACTTGGACTAATTATTGTGTTGATATTTACTGTTTATTTTATTATAAAAGAACTTAAAAATCTCTTTTAGATTTATATTATTGTTTAAATTAAAAAAATAAATTTAGGCTATTCAATTGTTAGATTGTTGAACATGTTTGTCCTAATGTCAAAAAAATTAATGTAGTTTAAATGAATTAATAAGTCTTAATAATTTATAATAAAATATGTGTGCTTCTAACAGTCAAATTTTTGGTGATAATAAAATATATGAAACAATAGAGAAATTACAAAATATTTTTGTTATTGTAGTAAATAAACACAAAGAGCCTAAACATAAAAAAGACGCCTTTTTTCTGTTTGCAGTCGCAAAATCTAAAAAAACACTAGAAGCTATATCGCTGTTATGTCAAAAAGGCTTTGGAGAGGATGCAGTTATTCTTAGTAGAAGTGTTTTAGAGTTATATTTTTCCCTTAAATATATTCTATCTGTTGGAGATGATTCTTTGGCAGAAAGGTTTTTCGAATATGATTGGGTTGTTAGAAAGGAGATGTATGACAAAAATCAACTAAATTTTAATTTGAATATGGATCATAAAGTGATTCAAGAAATAATTAAACAATACAATAGAGTTCAAAGAAAATATAATTTTGATCCAAAAAAAGGATGGTCAGATATTAGCACTTATAAAATGGCAGAAAAATTTGGTTTAAAAGGTGTTTATAATACTTGGTATAAAATTTCATGCATGCTATCTCATCCAAATCCTAGAAGTACGAATGAGTATTTTAAAGAAGGAAATAAAAAAGAGTTAACACTATCCATCAGCCCAAGCAATAATTTAGTTAATGAGTCTTTGTTATCTTCTGTTTTTGTATGTTTGGAAATCTTAAAGGAATTTAATCATTATTTTTTGAAAAATTTAGATAATGAATTAAACAAAATAGAAGATATTATCAAATCTCTTGTTCCTCGGTCATCAAATATGTAAAACCAACATTTTTTTTGTTTAAATTAGTATATATACTTGATTTTTTAAATATTCTAATAATTTTATATGAAAAAAGCTAAAAAATTTGAGAAATTAATAATAGCAATCGCCTCTAGCGCTCTGTTTGATTTAAGTGATTCTGACAAGGTGTTTAAAGAAAAGGGTGCGGTTGCTTATAGAAAATTTCAAAATAAAAATTTAGATAAAATATTAAAAGAAGGAATAGCATTTCCTTTTATTAAGAGAATATTAAAACTTAATAGTGTTTTTAAAAAGGAGGTTCCTAGTGGAGTAGTGGAGGTTGTGTTGTTGTCTAGGAATAGTCACGAAACCGGCTTGCGCGTGTTTAAATCTATACAACATTATAAACTGGATATTCAAAAGGCTGGTTTTTTTTCAGGTGAATCTCCTTATAGATACATTGAAGCTTTTAACGCTTCATTGTTTTTATCTGCCAACTTTCAAGATGTTAAGTTGGCTGTTGATGGCGGATATCCTGCTGGTATGGTTTTGAGAGACGAGACAGACAGAATTGTTGGTGATGAAGAAAAAGAATTGAGAATAGCTTTTGACTTTGACGGAGTTCTTGCTGATGATGAATCAGAAAAGATTTATAGAGGCAAAGGTTTAAAAAAATACCAAAAATCAGAAATTAAGAAATCATATAAACCACTTAAACCTGGGCCGTTGCAAGATTTTGCTAAAAAAATAGTTGAATTAAGAAAATTGGAATCTTTAAAATTAGAAGGGAGTAAAAGATATAAACGTGCTATAAAAATCATATTAGTTACTGCTCGAAGCGCTCCTGCCCATGAAAGAGCAATTCACACCTTGGAATCTTGGGGGATCGATATTGACCAATCATTTTTTTTGGGAACAACGAAGAAAAAAAATATATTGGAAACATTAAATCCTCATATATACTTTGACGATCAAAAAAAGAATATTAATGGCGTAAATAACGTTCCTTCTGTTTTTGTGCCATTTGGTGACACAAATTAAGTTCTTCAATTTACTGATTTGATAGTGAGTTGTTTTAAAAGTTTACTTATTAAGGATGAACACTATAGTATTAATTTATAATTATTTATGAAATTAAAAGAATCTATTAAACATGAAAAAAGAGTTCTTGTAGGTTTTTTCTTTTCTTTAATAATGTTTTTATCATTTTCTGCTTTTATTTCCCACTCTCTATCGTTTTCTCTTGGTGTTAAATTCTATTTTCCTTTTTATTATTTATTATCTATATATTTAATATTAGTTATTTTTTCTATTTTAATTATAAGGGAGGCTAGTTTATATAAGATACTATTTTTTCCAATTTTCGGAATGCTGTATTGGTGTGAAAATGATAACATTAAAAAAGTCGCTAAATTTTTAGAAGATTATAACAAGGACTGTGTAAAAACTGCGGTTGTAATTATGGCACATTTTGGTAGATATACCTTTAAATATGCAGTTAAGGGCAATTATTATTTGCTGGATGTAAAGGCTATTATTAAATATTTAGAATTAAAAAGAGGTAATGATTTCTCTTTTTATTTAAATGCTTCAATAGATGATGTTTATAAAATAATGGCAGATGATAATGTGAGAGAAGTTTTTTTTGTTGGACATGGCGATTCTCATACCTTTGTTTTAGATAATGATACGGAAATATTTTATTGTGAATTTAATAATGAAAAATATAAAAAAGATTTTGTTCATCAAGTTCATTGCGGCACAAAACATGGCAAAAGCCTTATTGATTATGTTGTGCCAGAAGAAAATAAGAGCAAGTGCTTCTTTTTTAGAAAAGAAGTTAGTTCTAGGGATATAAGAAAGTGGTTTAAAGCAGAGACAAAAAAATATAAAAATTAATATTATATAATATTATGAGAAAAATATTTGGTATATTGTTTATTGCCATAAATTTATTTGTTATTTGGTTTATTTTTACTAACATAAGCAATATTTTGATTTTTTTGTTTGTTATTTTTATTTCCGGCCTTTTAATTAATGGTTATGGGGGTTATGCAAAAAAAGAGGGTTGGCGAATTGGGCTATCTTTCAAGAGTTATTCAAGCTTTATAATGATCGCTGCAATTATTTCTATATTTTTATCTTTTACGGCATCTTTCTTTTTTATTAAATGGTATTGGGTTATATTTGGTGCTATTTATGGCTGGCTTATAACTGGGGGAATAACAGCTCTTTTTAAAGAAAATACACAAATTCTATCATTGTTGTTATTTGGATTTTCTTTATTGTTTGGTCTTTTCCTGTTATTGTTAAGTTTTGTTATTTGAAGTGAGACAAATTAATTTATATATTTAAATAAAATAATATGGAAGAATCGTTTAAAAATAATATAAAGATATGATTAAATTAATAAAAGAATATCAAGAATTGGAGCATGGAACAAGAATTAAAATCTTAAAAGAAATAGGAAAAAACGAAAATTTAGTTAATACACTCTTACGAGATTTTAATGTTTCAAATAGAGAAGTGTTAAAAATGAGAACTGATTTGATTTCTGGTGAGAGTAATAGAAAGTCAAATCTTTTTTATATTTTTTTGGACTTATATCCTTATTTAATTTCATTGTTTGCATTTTTCATATTAAGTGTTGTTTTAAGTGTTTCTTTTATAGTAACTACACAAAATTTTAAGATTGGTCTTTTAATTGTTGTTGTGTCTATTGTTCCCGGTCTTGTTTACGTTAAGATTAAAACAAATAAATTAAAAAGGGAATTAAATGAAATTAAAAATGGTAATTTAAAAAAATAAAAAAAATTAATTTAAAGTATTTTTAAATATATGGTAACAATAGATCAATACAAAGAAATAATTGAAAAGTATAATTCTGGCGAACATACTATTTATTTAGACTTGGCTGGGTTTAGAAGTTTTTTTACCGAAACAAATAGTTCAGATATTAAAAAAAATGTTGGTAATTTTTTAAAATTTGAAACTTTTTTTATTAGATTAGTAATGTTTTTTTTAGAACCGCTATCTCTTGTTTTTAGTATTATATCTTCTATTTTTGTTTTTAATTGGTTTTCTTTTTTGGTTATTCCTTTTATTTTGTTTTCTTGGTTTATTTTAAAAGGAAAATTTTCAAAAGGAAGGCAAACGATTTTTTTCTCGGTTTTGTTAGTAGTGATTGGAATGCTTATTTCTTTTTATTATAACAATATTGTTTTTTGGCTTAAAATTTTTATTATTTCTTTATCTTTTTTATGGCTATTCACTAAATTAGTTTATTATTTATCTTTTTATTTTGCTTTTAGATTAATTAGAAAAAATTATATTTTTTTTAATTTTTTTTATAGTAATAACATGATTTGGATAAAATAATAATTATCGATTAAAATATGTTTTTGAATATATAAAGCATGTTCAAAAAGTTTTATAAGATTTATTTATTAGTTTTTAGATTTGTGGATAGATATGTTATTGAGATCAATTAGATAAAATTAGAAAAAATAAGCATTAAAAAATAAATATATAAATATTAAATAGAATATAAAAAAAGATTTTTTATATTTGTAAAGTAATTACAAAATTATGAAAAGTAAAACTAAAAAATTAAAAAAAGAGCGATTAGAAAACAAGAGTTTACAGATTATCTTAAAAAGAGCTAAATTAAAACCAGAAGAAAATAAAGAGTTCGATGAGGCGATGGATGAAATTATAAAAAATCTTAATAGAAATGTTATTAAATAATACAAATATAATAATTAAAATTATGAAAAAAAATAAATTAAAAAGATTAGTCAGTATCGCGTTTGCTTATTTTTTAATATTTGTCTCTCTGTTTTTGTTATGGAAAGAAGTAATATCAGGTAATATTATGATTGAGTTTATTTTATTCCCAATGTCATTTTTTATTCTTGCTCTTTATATTGTTTTTTATAAAAAAAATTGGGTTGTCCTGCCAGCTAAGATTATTTTCTCAACAATTCTTTTAATCACCTTTTTTGTATTAAGGGGAGGTTACTATTTTGAATATTCGGACATAATACGTTTTCTCCCATCTGCATTTCCCTTAATATATTTATATAAAAATGATTTTAAAAAATGGTTAATATTTTTAAAAAATCAGTCATTTATCAATTTTAAAAAAATATCAGAAATATCTAGTAGAGATTATACTTTAATTTTCTTGGGTATAATAATTATTTTCATATCAATAACTTATAATTTTCTTTCTTATGGTTTTTGGCATATAAATAGCTATTATATTTTTATTTTAATATTGATAATTTTTTATTTATTGTCAAAAAATTCTTTATTAAAGATAATACTAAGGGTTTTTATCCTTATTTGGTGCGCGTTTTCTTTTCGTGAAATATTTCAGTTAATAATATATGACGGATTACATAATATTAAATGGCTAGTAGATAGCAATAATTTAACTGAAGGAATTTTAATTTCTATTAATAGTTTACTGTTTCCATTGTTTTCTGTTTTAACAATGTTGAGTAAAGAGAAGATGTCTAGGTTTGTTGTTAGATAGGAATGCTATTTAAATTAATTATTATCTTTTTGCAAATAATATGAATAAAAAAATCAGGGACATATTACTTTGGATGGTTGTTTTGCCAGCATCTTTTTTGGGTTCAATTATTTTTACTTTTTTGTATACGAGATTTCTCCTGATCATGCTTGGCGATGGTTGGGTGTTTTTAATTTTTGGAAGTTATTTTAGCTATTTATTTTCCGGAATGATTTTTGTTTTTATTGGTTTTAGTGTCGCTCCAAACAATAAAAGAATAGCATCTATTTTATTAACTTTGTTTGTGGCTCTTCTATATTTAAGTTATTTTTTTATTATTTCAGAATATAATATTGAAATTATTTTATCGCAGATAGTTTCGCTTTTAGGAGCTATTGTCTCTACAGTTATTTTCTGGAATGAAAATTGATAGTATTATGGAGTCAAATGAAAACAGGATTTAGCCAACTACTATTATAATATTTTTTTTGGGCATGGATTGGGCATGGATAATGAAATAACAACTCATTATAAGTCTTTGCGAAAACATAACAATAAAGAAATATTTGAAAATTTTAATTGTATAATTATTCATGCTTGTGTTTTAAATGGTGGAGTTTATATAAATATGAAAAGTAAAAGTGTTTTTCATAATAAAATATTATAATAACCTTATTTACATTTCTCAAGATAAAAACTTCTTTTTATAGTGTAATATTTGTAACATTTAATTTCAGACCCCGACCGAACTACGTTATTTTAGTATATAAAATATATTCAAAAACCCTTGTAAAACTCCTATTTATTAGTTTCTAGACCTGAGTGCGGAGCGAATGAAAAAAATCCAGTGTAAGCTGGATTTTTTGAATGAGTGAGGGGAAGCGAAGTGCCTGCGCACTTCGCGCCTAGGATGAGAAAGCCGGAGCCATGTGCGAATGAAATGAGCACAGGCGAGGCCGGGTCGGGGCGCTTAGCGAGCGACGAGCGAAGCCACGTGCGAACGAAGTGAGCTATACGTGGCATTTAGGACGAGAAAGCCGGAGCCGCGTATAACCTTCGGCACGCGGAGGGCGCCTATAAAGCAACGTTGTTTTTGTTAGCGAGGTCGCGTGATGGCAAGGCCATTTTATGCGATGACCGTGACCGAATCCTAGTCCCCGAGCGAATAATAAAAATAAGCTAATAATAGCGTATTTTTATTTATGATTTATATTATTTGATAGAAGGAGGGGGTATGTTATAATATAAATAGTTAATATTTAAATTTAAAATAGTATGAAAAAGGAATTCAAAATTTTAATCTACTCTTTAGCTGCTTTACTATTTATTTTTATTGCTTTATTTTTTTTAATTCCAAATAAGTGTGAAAACGATTTTAAGGCATATCCCGAAAAAGGATATTGTGAATTTAGCTTAAAAAATTGTGAAGGGTTATTTGGATGCAAAGAATATAATAATGTTCAAGTTCCTTGTGACAGCGTGTCAACTTTGTGTGGTAAAAAAATACTTTGTGATTGTGGAAATTTATCCATCAATGAAGCAGTGAATTTAGAAAATAAAGATTTATTCATTGTCTCCGGAGATTTTGTTTGTTTACCTGTAAAAAATCAAGATGAGCCTCATAATGATTTATGCGTCTTTGGTGTTAAGAATAATGATGGTGATTATTATCGCTTGCAAGCGCCAAGTGACGATAAAAATAATGTAGTTAATAAAATAAGAATGGGACAAAAAATAGAAATTAGCGGAGAGTTGATTAACGAAGAAAGTGAGATTTATACAACTTTAGGTACAATCAAAGTAGAAGGAGTTAAGCATTTATATACTGAAGAAGGAAATATAGAATCAAATCTACCAGATAGCTTTAAGGCTAGTTATATTTCATTTCAGAATTATGGCTCAAACGTATTTAATGTCGAAGAATATCCTAAATTAGAGTCTTGGGTAGAAAATAGTGAAATAGAGTGTGATGAAACTCCCCTAGAATCAAGTTTGCCGCTACGAATAAGCAAGAGACAGGTAAACGGTCAGAAATATTGCATAGGCGCTTCAAGCGAAGGAGCAGTAGGATCTGTCTATACGCAATATGCTTATACGACAGTAATAGAAGATAATGTTTACTTGGTGCAATTTGTAGCTCGGTACCCTAATTGTAGTAATTATCCAGACAAAGAGAGAGGAGAATGTGAGGCGGAGAGAGAAAATTTTAATTTAGATAATTTAGTAGATTTTGAGGTTAGACAAATGAAGAATTGATGTCTAAATTATTCTTTATTATTAGCCACCCACGTCCGAAAACTGTCTCTCCAGGCGAGCGAATGAAAAAAAACACCCTTTGGGGTGTTTTTTTGAATGAGCGAAGGGGAAGCGAAGTGCCTGCGCACTTCGCGCCTAGGATGAGAAAGCCTGAGCCATGTGCGAATGAAATGAGCACAGGCGAGGTCGGGTCGGGGCGCTTAGCGAGCGATGAGCGAAGCGAGGGAGCGAGGCTTAGTGACCGTGACCGAATCCTAGTCCCCGAGCCACGTAAAACAAAACAAGACAAGCGAAATTTATAGATCTGAATCCTTCTTATATAAATTTTAAACAACTTTTTATTTTTTAATTAAATATGGTATTATGAGAGTGATATTATTTTTATTTAATAATAAAATTATTTAATTATAAAAATATGAAATTTAAACAATTAACATTGTTTACGATTATTATTTTAGTTGTTGGTATCGGTGGTCTTTGTTTTTATCAAAAATTTATACAAGAACCATCAGGATTGTCCAATGTTAAAGAGTCTTTGATTCCAGAAAATTCAGTTCAAATGGCTAATCCAGCTTCAGTTAATTGTCTAAATTCTGGTGGAGATTTAGTTGTTCAGAAGCGTGGTGATGGGGGAGAATATGGAGTTTGTTTTTTTGAAGATAATAGACAGTGTGAAGAATGGGCGCTTTTGCGCGGAGATTGCCCAGTTGGTGGATTAAAAATAACTGGTTACGAAAATAATGCTGAAATTTTTTGTGTCATTACTGGAGGGGAGGTTGAAGGGGTAGGTACGGACACTCCAATGTGCAAACGAATAGATGGAACGCTTTGTACGGCACAAGCAAATTTTAATGGTGAATGTCCTGATCCAAGCGATCTAACTCCAAATGCCGGAAACGTGGAAATACAATAATTAAAAACATTTTAATTCTTTTAAAAACACCTTCTTTGGGTGTTTTTTTGAATAAACCAACGAAAATGTTATAATTTTAATTGATTAATATATAGACTAACATTGCTAACTCATGAATCAAATAAATAAATTTTACCTAGCTTCTTTTTTAAAAAATCAGATTTATTTTGTCCCGATTATGATTTTGTTTTTTCAGGATATTGGTTTAAATTATGCCAATATATTCTGGATTTTTACTATTGCTTCTATTTTTTCATTTATTATTGAAATTCCAACGGGGGTATTTGCTGATAAGTATGGCAATAGAAAAAGTATTATATTGTCTAAGTTCCTGATATTTGTGAGTTTTATAATTTTTGGTCTGGCCAACAACTTTATTATTTTACTTGTTGCTAATTTAATATACGAACTTGGTAAAAGTTTTCGTTCGGGCACAGAAACAGCTTTTATTTTTAATTATTTATCTCAAGACAAAAACCATCCTAGTTATACTAAAATAAAAATTAATCAAAAATTTTATGCACGTATCTCAGAGAGTATAGCTGCTTTAATTGGTGGTTTTGTCGCTTATCGCTTAGGATTTAATGTTGTTTTCTTTATTGCAGCCGTTCCAGCTTTTATAAATTTTATTCAAACTTTAAGTTGGGAAAAAATTAAAACTGATGAAGAAAATAAAGAAAATAAAATTAGCTTAAGGGAAAATTGGAAATTTATAAAAATTGCTTTTTCGGAAATAAAAAATAATAAAATAGTTCTTAATATAATTTTAAATATTGCTTTTTTCTCCGCTTCTTTTTCTGCTTTGGAAAAATTTGTTCAACCTTATATGAAAAGCGCTGGCGTTGAGCTTCAATATTTTGGTGTTTTTTATTCAGCTTTTTTAATAATTATTGCCTTAATAGTTAAAGCAAGTTCTCGCTTGGAGGACAAATGGAGTGCGGAAAAGATTATGAATTATTCTGGTTTTATTGCTTTTTTAGCTCTTATTCCTCTTAGTTTAGGGGGAAATTCGGTTCTAATGGTTGGTTTGTTTTTTATAGTTCTTTTGCTTGAAAATTTTAGGTCACCAGTTGCCAATAACTTATTTCACGAACAAGTACCAAATCAAAAAAGAGCAACTATGGGATCAATTTTAGAATTATTTAAATCTTTAAATAAATTATGGATATTACCGTTTATCGGTTATCTGGCTGATATTTATTCAATGAAGGTGGCTATTTTAATTATTTCTATTTTGATTTTAATCAATGCTTTTATTTTTTTGGTCCCGACAAAAAAGAAAGATAATCAAATAAACTTACAAGCAAATTAAATATTTTAATAATTTTTGTATTTTTTTATATAAAAATATGTGCTATAGTTTTATATAATTTAAAAAACATTAAATCTTAATTTAAAAAAATGACTAATATAAAATCAGCTCAATTTGTAAAGGGAATTACTGGTCTAGATCCAATACTTAATGACAGCAAGCCACAGATTGCTCTTATTGGTAGATCTAATGTTGGCAAATCAAGTATCATTAATTCTTTGACCAATCAAAAAAATTTAGCTAAAACAAGTGCTTTGCCAGGCAGAACTAGAGAAATAAATTTATTTTTGATTAATAATTCTTTTTACTTAGTTGATCTGCCAGGTTATGGTTATGCTAAGCTCCCGAAAGAGATGAGGTTTAAAGTTGAAAATTTAATTAATTGGTATTTATTTTTAACCACCTATGAACAAAAAAAAGTTTTTTTAATTATTGATGCTAAAGTTGGGCCGACAAAAGATGATTTGGAAATTTTTCAGGCTTTAAAAGAGCATAATAAACAAGTAATAATTGTTGTTAATAAAATTGATAAATTAAAAAGTTCAGAAAAAGAAAAACAACTCAATCAAATAAAAAAAACATTTGGTGATTATAAAGTTCTTGCTTGCTCAACTAAAAATAGAAGCGGAATACAGGAATTAATAGAGGAGATTTTGCTATTTGACTAGCTATTGGTTTAATTGTTTTTATGTGCTATAATTACTAGGCAAGAATAATGCGTCTCAAAAAGTAGTCGATTTTTAAACTCTTTATTAAATTGCAAATTTAACAAGTTAAGTCTAAAGCTTATGACAGGTACTATTAAAACCTTAAACGAAAAAGGTTTTGGTTTTATTATTGTTGAAGGTCAAGATAAAGATCTTTTCTTTCACAGCAATTCATTAGTTGATGTTCAATTCAATGAATTACAAAAAGGCGACACAGTTTCTTTCGAAACAGAGATGTCTCCAAAAGGTATGAATGCGGTTAATGTTAAACGCGTTTAGTTAAAGTAATTATCCCGCCTTAGAAATTTGGCGGGATATTGCTTAAAAATGAAATATAAAAAATAATTAAATAATATTTATTATCATAATTTTATGAGAGATTTTAACAGAGACAGGGGTTCTAGAGATAGAAGAGGCGGCGGTTTTGGAGGTGGCAGAAGTTCTGGCAGAGGTGGTAGTTTTGGAGGTGGTAGATCAGAAATGCATAGAGCTACTTGTGCTGAATGTGGTGCTAGCTGTGAAGTTCCTTTTAAACCAACAGGCGACAAACCTGTTTATTGCAGTAATTGTTTTGCTGGTAGAGAAAATTCAAATCCTAGAGGGTCTAATGATAGAGATTTTTCTAGATCAAGAGGTTCTCGTGATAGAGATTTTTCTAAACCATCTTTTGGTGATAGAGATAGACAAATGTTTAAAGTTGTTTGTGATGAGTGCGGAAAGGATTGTGAAGTTCCTTTTAAACCATCACCTGATAAACCAGTTTATTGTGATGAATGTTTTGGTAAAGGAGATGGATCAAGAAAAGGTTCTGGCAAAAATGGATCTTCAGATAAACAGTTTGAGCTTTTAAATGCTAAATTAGATAAACTTATAGACATCTTAACTCCTAAAAATAATGTTATTAAATTATCTTCAGAAAAAAAAGAAGAAGTTAAGAAAGATAATGCTAAAGAAGAGGCCAAAAAAGTAGAAGTTAAAAAGGTGGACAAGAAAAAGAATATTGGCAAAGAAACTAAAAAAGTTATTTCTAAACCAGCTAAAAAAGAGCTTAAAAAGACAGCTACTCCAAAGGTAAAAACTACTAAAAAAACTATAAAAAAGAAATAAATAATTTTTATAAATAAAAAAATTATTAGATAAGTTTTATTTTTAAAAGAAGATGTTGAGGCGTCTTCTTTTTTTATATAAAAATAAAAAAACCTGCTGTAAGCAGGTTTAATTTAGATTTTACCAGAGAAAAAATAATATAAGCGTACAAACACTTCTCTAATCATAAAGAAAGCTCTATTTTTAGTCCATATTTGTTTTGATTTTTTATTATATGGACAAGCACTGGTGTCAGCTACAGAAATTTTTGCCCCTAGCTTCTCCATAACTTTTTTTATTCTCCACAGATGATCAGGGTGAGCAAAAACTAGAATTTTTTTGAGATTTATTTCTTGACAATAATTAAAGCATTGTCTGCAAACTTCAAAAGTGTCTAAATACTTAGATTCTTTTTGATGCTTATTAATAGTGAAATTTATTATAACATCTGGCAAATAATCTGCTATTTCTTTTTGAGCAATTATTATCGCTCTTTTTTGTAAGTAGTATTTTTTCAAAACAAGAGCTAAGGCTTGATTGCTTAAATCTGAATGATCTTTGGCGTAACCAAATGATAGACAAAAATAAACATAAGCTTCCTCGGGCTCGTTTTTCTTGTCTTTTTTAATTTTCCAGGTAAAAAAACATTCTAAAAATAGAATTATTTTTTCTTTTAGTTTTTTCATCACTATTTAATTTTTAAGGTTCTTCTTTTAACTTGTTATTATGTATTATTTTTATAAAAAAATCAATGAATATTTTCTGTATCGTTGTTTAAAATATTCTTGCCAAATAAAAGCCACCTAGGAATAAAAAGATGATAGCGGCCAATAAATTAAAAGCATTTATAAACTTAGGAGATACAATTTTTATTTTAAGACTAAAGAAGGCTATTAAGAAAATAATAATTTCATCAAGCATGTAAAATAGAAGAAATAAGCCCATATAAGAAATGCTAGTCCCTAAACTAAACTGACTTTCTACTAATAGGCTGGCAAAAAGCATGGGTAAAAAAGCAGAGCAGGGAAACTCAACTATGGTTATGGCTAGTGCAAACAAAACAACAACCCCGAAAAGAATAGATAACTTTTTCTTATTGGCAAATATTTTTTCTACTTTAGGTGTTAGTCTTGCTATAATTCCGCCAGAAGAGCAGGTAGGCCCTTCTTTAATTGACTTTATGAATTCTCTCAGGAGATAAAGACCGCCAATAATTGAGAGAGCAGCTATTAGTATCTCCATGCTTTTAATATAGGGTGATATAAAAGCAAAAAATTGGTGCCATAAAAATATAAGTAATCCATAGGTTAGGCCAGTTACTAAAACGAAAACGCCACCCAGCACTAATATTCTTTTTCTTGACCTTAAAACCATTACTAAGCCTAGGATTATGACTAAAGCGCCTAGTGAGCAAACATTAAATCCGTCTACAACACCTAGTATTATTGCTAGAACTGGCATCGAATATTTAAAAATATCAACTTCTCCAACCAAAGGAATTTTTATTGCAGGAGAGGAGTTGTCAACTTTAGCTCCTTGAATTTGATTTTCTATTTCTTTAGAAATACTTTCATTAAACCCAAGAAAGAAATTTTCGCCAATAAATGTAGCTGGCACTAAACCTCTTTGTCCTTTAAGTACCTCATGTTCATCATACAATTTTTCTACTAATTCTAAATTTTTAGAAAAATCATACTCTTTTATAATTGTGTCTGGGTATTTTTCTTTGATTTTTTCAAGAAATTCTTTTTCGACCGAACAATGAGGGCAGGTGGGGCTACCAAAAAACAATATCTCCACTTGATTTTCATTATTTTTTGTAAATGAATTTTCTAAATCGGAATTCGCTTTTACTATTTCAGTTTTTAGGCTAAAAATAGTTAAAAACAACAAAAAAAAGACAATTATTCTTTTCATAAGACTTTATAAATTATTTTTATTATTTATCTGTTTTTGATTATAGCTCTATAAAAAAAATATTTCAAGAAAGGTAAGTAGAATCTTTACTGATAAATTTAAAATTGTTATAATAAACTTATAGTAAAATATTAATTTAAATACCTTAAATTATGCATTAATTCAAGGTATAAAAAAACTATGAATATTAAAAAGCTTACGTTAGCAGGTCTTTCATTATTCCTTGCTTTTGGCTTGTTTTTTATTGATCAAGCTAAGGCTATTTACGTCAATGAAGAACATGACAATTCTTCTGTAGAGTCAATTGCTCTAAAGGCTGACGGATCAAAAATATATTGGACTACTAATGGTTATTCTGATCAAGGATTTAAAGTTGTTTGGTCAAAAAATGAAGGGCCAACTTATCCTTTAAGAAGCGGAGATAAATATCATTATTTTACAGATGCGAACAAGAGTTCTGATACATTAGAGGCTTTTAGTGGAGCTGGAAATTATTATGTTCGTGTTTGTGAATATTTGGGCGGTAAATGTGGTGTTTATAGTAATCAAATAAAAGTGACTTTAGGTGGTGAAAATACAGATGCTGTAGCCTGTACTTTAGAATATGCACCAGTTTGTGGTAAGGATGGTAAAACTTATAGTAATAAATGCTTTTTAAACGCTGCTAAGCAAAGTTTTGCTTATATGGGGGAGTGTAAAGAAGAGATGATCGCTTGCACTAAAGAGTATGCTCCTGTTTGTGCTAAGAATGGTAAAACTTATTCTAATCGTTGTATAGCCGAAAAACAATATGGTCAAATTGTGGCTTATGAGGGTGAATGTAAATCTACTTCCAACGATCAAATGATTGAAGAAATAAATGAATCAGCTAATTTATTGTTAAACAATAATTTGACTCAAATCTTAAATGAAATAAGAGAATTAAGAAATATCATCAAAGAACAACAAGCTCAAATTCTTCATTTAAAATCCTTAATAACGGAAATGAGTAAAATTAGCGAAGAGGCTAGAAACGCTATTAATAGTTTTGTAACATATGGAGTTGATGAAAATACTAAAAAATTAGGAGAAGGAGAGAGAGCTGCTGTTATTCATTCTTTTCAAAATGCTTTTGGTAAATTACCAGAAACTGGGCAAGAATTAGCTGATGCTATTAAAATAGCTAACGGTCGTTGGCCAGAAAACTATAATGAGGAGGCCGAATTGAGGGCTAGGGAAATGTTTAGAACTATCTATAAAAGAGAAGCTGATGAAAATAACGTTAAGGACATGTCGGCTATAAAAATAATGGCTTATGGTTTAAGACAAAGAGCTGAAAATAGAAACTTAAATAGTGAGGTTAAAGGTATCGCTATTTTTAAAGATATTTTCGATAAATTACCAGAAACAACTGAAGATTGGAACATCATGCAAGCGATAACTTATTCAGGGTCAATTAGATAAATAAAAATTATGGCTGTTTTATATCAGAAATATAGACCTCAAAAATTTTCAGAAATTTTGGGACAGAACAATATAAAGATTACCTTGCAAAACGAAATTTTACACAATAAAATTGCGCATGCTTATTTGTTTTGTGGACCAAGGGCTGTTGGCAAAACAACTTTAGCTAGAGTTTTGGCTAAGGCAGTTAATTGCACAAACAGAAAGGAAAATGAATATGAGCCTTGTAATAATTGTGAATCTTGTCTTAGTATTAATGGTTTTAGTAATTTAGATGTTGTTGAAATTGATGCCGCTAGCAATACGGGAGTTGACAATGTTAGGGAAAATATTATTTCTTTAAGTAGAATTATTTCTACTAATAACAAGTATAAGGTTTTTATAATTGATGAGGTGCACATGCTCTCTTTGTCGGCTTTTAATGCTCTCCTTAAAACACTAGAAGAGCCACCAGCTAATGTTATTTTTATACTTTGTACTACCGAAGCTTATAAAGTACCACTAACAATAATTTCTCGTTGTGAAAGATTTGATTTCAAAAAGATAAGTACTTCTGATATGATTTTGAAATTGGAAAATATTGTTAAAAAAGAAAAGATAAAAGCGGATCGGGAAGTGCTAGAATTAATAGCTAGTAAGTCAGATGGCCATTTAAGAGATGCTGAAAGTCTTTTAAGTCAAATAATATCTATTTCTGACAATGAAATAAATATGACTAGCGCTAGCTTAGTTATCCCTTACAACAACCTAGAAGAAAATATTAATTTCCTAAAATTTTTAAGCAAGAAAGATGCTGTTTCAGCTATTGAATTGGTAAATAATTTATTTTTAAATGGCGTTAATTTAAAAATATTTTTAACCGACTTAATAGAGCTTCTTAGGAAAATGATATTATCTAAAATGAACAATTCTTTATCAACTACTTTAGGCTTAGATTTGAGTGAAAAAATGGAAATAAAAATTAGTGAATTAAGCTCTCAGTTTGAAATTAATGAATTGATATTTTTAAGTGAAAAATTTTTAGATAATTTAAGGGATATTGGAAGTCATTTTATACCTCAAATGCCAGTTGAATTAAGTGTTATTGATTTTTGTGGTAATAATAAAGTTGATAATATTAAAAAAAACCCTGAATTAGAAAATATTAAACCAATTCAAAAAAAGATAAGCAAAAGTAATTTAGATGAGAGTGTTTCTGAAGAAAAAGACAAAGAAGGTTCTCATTCAAAAATTGAATCTTCAAATTTGTCTAGTTTAAATAAAGGCATTTTGAGTCTAGATGAAATACTAAATTTATGGCCAGAATTTTTAATGAAATTAAAACCGCATAATCATTCCTTGTCTTTTGTTATGCAATCCTGTCAAATAAGTTCAATCAATTCTAACAAAATTTGTTTAGCTTTCAAGTATAAACTTCATAAAGATAGGTTGGATAATCCAGAAATAAAAAATATTATTAATAAAATTTTGAAAGATGTTTATAAGACTGATTTAACAATTGAAGCTATTATTGATGGAGATTCAAAAAATGATAACCCGAGCAATATGAAGTCCTCCAATAATGAGGCTATAGAAAATATTCTTAAGACTTTTGGTGGACAAGTAATAAATTAATTTTTTTATCGTTAATACGAGAAATATAAAAATATGCTAGATATAAAAAAAATAAGAGAGGAAACTAAAGACATAGAAATTTCTTTAAAAAAAAGATTGGGAGATGTTGATTTGGGTTTGGATAAAATAATAAAATTAGATGATAGTCGAAAAGAGTTGATTGGGAAGTTGGAAAATTTAAAAGCTGAAAAAAATAAATTATCCAAAACTAAACCAGACGAAGAAACTATCAAAAATATTAAAGAAAATAATGTTAATATTAAGAATTTAGAAGAAGAATTGAAAAAGGTTGAAGATGATTTGAGAGAAAGAATGTTGGGCTTACCTAATATAGTTGCAGACGAAGTTGTCTCTGGTGGTAAAGAAAATAATAAAGTTTCTTACACTTTTAAAGAAAAACCTCAGTTTTCTTTTAAAGCTAAAGATCATGTTGAGTTGGCTGAAAATTTGGATATTATTGATTATAAAAGGGCAGCTAAAATGTCTGGCTCTGGTTTTTGGATATATAAAAAAGAAGGTGCATTATTGGAATGGGCATTACTTAATTATTTTATAGATTTTCATACAAAAAATAATTATAATTTTATTTTGCCTCCATTTTTATTAAATGAAGCATCGGCTTATGCCTCTGGACATATGCCTAAGTTTAGAGACGATCTTTTTTGGGTAGAAGATGGTTTGTGTCTAAACGCTACCTCTGAAATGATGTTGGGCAATTATCATCGCGATGAAATTCTTAAGGAAGAGGATCTGCCTTTAAAATATTTTGCTTATTCAGCTTGTTTTAGAAGGGAAGCCGGTAGCTATCGTCAAGAGGAGAGGGGTATGATTAGAGGTCATCAATTTAATAAAATTGAGATGTTCCAATACACAAAAGCAGAAGATTCTTGGAACTCCTTTGAGGAAATGAAAAATTATGCCACAAAACTATTGGAAGGACTTGGTTTGCATTTCCAAATTAGTGATTTGGCGGCTGGTGATTGCAGTTCGGCTATGGCTAAAACGGTTGATTTGGAGGTTTGGATTCCTAGCATGAATATCTATAAAGAGGTTAGCTCTGTTTCTAATGCTTTAGATTATCAAGCTCGCCGAGGTAATATGCGCTATAAGAACAAAGAGGGAAAAATTGAATTTTTGCATACGCTTAATGCTTCCGGCTTGGCTACCTCTAGGTTGTTGCCAGCTATATTAGAGCAAAATCAACAGGAGGATGGTAGTGTTTTGATTCCAGAGATTCTCAAAAAGTTTTTGCCGATTAAATTAGATAAAATTTCTTCAAAATAAAATGACCAAGATATTTCTAAGTTTAATATATTATGGCTCGTATTTTATTTTTCCTTTTATTTTTTTGTTGCTTTGGCAAGTTAAAAAGAAAAAAAGATTTTCTATTGAAATATTGTTTTTGCTTTTTGTAAGTTTATTTTTTATTTGGATGAGATTCTTAGAACCAAATTTATTGTTAATTAAAAATTATAATTTTGGAGATAATAACTTAAAGAATCAATTAAAAATTGTCGTTATTTCTGATATCCACATTGGTATTTATAACAAACAAATATTATTAGAAAGAGCTGTCACTAAAATAAAAAAAATTAAACCTGATTTAATTCTTATTCCAGGTGATTTTGTTTATTTTGCTGATAAAAACAGAATGGAAGATTATTTCTCTAGTTTAAAAGAAATAAATATACCCAAGTTAGCTGTTTTGGGCAATCATGATTATGATAAAGAGGGAAGTGAAGTTTCTCAAATTATCAAATCTTCTTTGGAAAAAAATGGAGTTTTGATGATTGATAATAAAATTAAAATATTAGAGATTAATGGACAAAAAATAGAATTCATTGGTTTAGAGGATATCTGGGTGGCTAGCCCAGATTATTCTATTTTAGCTCGAGATGATTCTTCTGATATTTCTTTCATATTTTTGCTTAGCCATAATCCAGACTCCGTTTATGAGTTAGAAGATGTTGAAAATAATAAAAAAATTGATTTAATGATTTCTGGCCATACTCACGCTGGTCAAATAAGACTACCCATTCTCTATAAGAAAATTATTCCTAGTGAATATGATTTTGATAAAGGTTTTTATAATATTAATAATATTAATTTATTTGTAACACCTGGTATAGGTAACGTTGCTTTACCTTTTAGGTTATTTAATCCACCAGAAATTAGTGTTATTAATATAAGCTATTAATAAGTCAACAAACGTAAGTAAAATCAGTTTTAAAGCTGATTTTTTTAAGAAGTATAACTATTGACTTTATATAAAAAATATGTTATATTTAAAAGATATATTTTTAAGTAAAAAGAAGAGAAATGTCTATATTTTTTAATAAAATAAATATTTTTTTAGTTTTAGCTTTCTTTTGTTTTTTTATTGGAACAAAAGAGGCCTTGGCTGTGTATGAAAAAAATGTTTATCCCAAATTAGCTAATTACTTTTTGAAGTGGACTATTGCCGATCACGAAGTCAATGAATTAGCCAAATGGGATCTTTTAGTATTGGATATGGAAGTTCAGATTAATAGTAAAAACAATTTAAAAAAAATAAGAGAAATAAATCCAGATATAATTATATTAGCTTATATAACTTCGCAAGAAGCTAATGCTAATATTCATTCTAGTCAGTGGAGTCACAACGCAACCCTTCGAAAAAAATTAGCTGATAATATTATTGATTCTTGGTGGCTAAAAAATAAAGATAAAAGTAGAACAACTTTTTGGGAGGGAACTTATCTTTTAAATATTACTGATGGTGCTGGAGCTAATTCTCGTGGTCAAAGGTGGAATGATTATTTGCCGGAGTTTGTTAATAGAGAAATAATTTCAACAGGATTATGGGATGGTGTTTTTTATGATAATGTTTGGGGTGATGTAGCTTGGGTTCGAGGTGATTTTGACGCTAACAATGATGGACGTGGTGATACTATTAGTGAAGTTAATAATGCTTGGTCTAACGGTGTCAAAAAAATGCTTAAAAAAACAAGGGAGTTAATTGGTTCGAAATATTTAATTCTTGGTAATGGAAAGGTTTATGATGGTTATCAGGGGCTTTTAAATGGTGTAATGCTGGAAGGTTTTCCATCTTCTTGGGAGAGTAACGGTAATTGGGATGGAATATTAAAAACATATTCTAATATTAGTGAAAAAAATAATTCTCCTAAAATTACAATAATAAATTCTTATAGCAGTCGCCAATCTTATCAAAAAATGAGGTTTGGTTTGGCTAGTGTTATGATGGAAAGTCATGGTTATTTTAGCTTTGATTACGATGTTTCTAGTCATGGACAGGTTTGGTGGTATGATGAATATGATGTTAGTTTAGGAAAAGCTCAGTCTAGTGCTTATGATTTACTTAATAAAGGAAATACGATTTATAAAAAAAGTCTTTGGAGGCGTGATTTTGAAAATGGAGTTGTCATTTTAAATTCTAGTGATAAAGAGCAACTTTACGTTTTTAAGCAAGAAGAATTTCAAAAAATAAATGGAATTCAAGATAGAACCATTAATAATGGCTCTATTATTAATTTTATTAAAATAAAGCCAAACGATGCTGTTATTCTTTTAAAAAGAATTTCTTCAGTAGCTACTATTAAAAATAATAGTTTTAATAATGGTGATTTTATTAGAGTTTTTGATAGCAAGGGACAACAGAATCGTTCTGGTTTTTTTGCTTATGTAGATAGTCAGCCGGCCAATTCCCAGATACTTATTAGTGATATTGATAATGATGGGCGAGATGAAACTTTAGTTAATAGTAATGGTCTTATTTCTATTTATAAAAATGGACAGAAAGTTAGGGAATTTAAACCTTATGATGGAAAATTTACTGGAGATATCTCTTTTGCTGTGGCTGATTTAGATGGCGACAAGACTAAAGAAATAATCACTGGGGCTGGTCAAGGTGGTGGCCCACATGTTCGAGTTTTCAATAAAGATGGCAAGCCTTTAATTGGAGGTTTTTTTGCTTATGATAAAAATTTTAGAGGTGGTGTTAGAGTGGCTGTTATGGATTTAGATGGTGATAAGGTTCAAGAAATAATAACAGCCGCTGGTCAAGGTGGTGGCCCACATATTAGAATTTTTAACAAAGATGGCAAGCCTTTAATTGGAGGTTTTTTTGCTTATGATAAAAATTTTAGAGGTGGTGTTTCTTTGGCGGTTGGGGATATTGATGGAGATGGTAAAAAAGAAATACTAACCGCTCCTGGAGCCGGAAGATCTCCTGAAGTTAAAATTTTTAACAAAGATGGTAAAAATTTAAATTCTTTTATGGCTTATGAAAATGATTTTAGGTCTGGGTTAAGGATAATGTCGGATGATTTAGATGGTGACAAGAATTTTGAAATATTAGTTGGAACTACTAGTTTTTAATTAATTTAGATTGCTTTTAGCTTAAAAATTGAGTATAATTAAATTATAAAAATATGATAAAAAATAATTCAGACAAATTAAATAAAAATAATGAAAATGCTGAAATAGAAATAGTAGAAGTTGAAAATAGGGGTGGCTCTATGATTGAATCCAGAGAAGATCAGTCTGTTCGGCTTGGTCCAGACGGTATTGATGTTAAAAAGGGTGGTAATTTTGTTATTGGTAGTTTAAATTTGATAGGTGATTCTATCAAAAAAAGACATGAAAGACATTATCAGGAAAATTTTTGGCATTTAGTTGCTGATATTATTCTTGTTTTGATAATAATTGCTTTAATAGTTTTTTCTATTTTTTCTTTTGGAGTTGGAAAGGATGATAAAGTTTTATTAAAGGTTAGTACTGATGATCAAAATATTATAGCTGGACAATTAAAAACTTTTGAGCTGGAGTATCAAATTAAAGAAGATTTAAAAGAAAACTTTATTAAGGTTGAGCTTCCTAGGAATTTTATTTTGGAAAGTGTTAGTCCTAGTAATTACTATAATCAAGAAAAGAATACCTTTTATTTGGATGATTTAAGTAATGGAACTACTGGTAAAATTAAAATAGATGGTTATGTTATTGGAGAAAAGGGTGATCATCAAATGATTTCTTTTAATTTTAATTGTAATAAATGTGGTAAAGATGGTGTTTTAAGCTCTTATTTTTATAATATTAATAAATATTTAGCCGATGTTAGCATTTCTTTCCCAGAAAAAATTTACTCCAATACAGAAGTCGAAGCTAAGGTTAAAATAAAAAATAATGCTAGTCGTGATCTAAATCATGTTGAACTATTTTTTGGTGATGACGTTGAAATAAAAAAATCTGACTTAAGAATTGAAGATAATAGGTTGATTTTAGAAAAAATAGATGCAAAACAAGAGTTTGAATATTTGGTTTTTTTAAATCCTAAAAATGAAGAAAATATTAACTTAAAACCTAGACTATCTTTTAATTTTTTAAATGATAGTCTTTATTTGGATTTAGCGGATATAAATAAATCAATAAGTAAGCCAGAAATAAAATTAGGAATTTCATCTAATCAATCATTACTTAAAACTGGAGAAAAAATTGCTTATAAATTTGAATATGAAAATCAAAATAGCCAAGCAATAAAGGATATTTCTTTTAGGTTAAATTCTGGTCAGCTTGGTTTATTTTTATCTTCCGTTGAAATTTTAAATGCTCCTAATAATGTTAGTTTAGAAAATAATATTATTAAAATTGAAGATTTGGTTCCAGGGGAAAAACAAAAATTAGAATTGCTTGTTTTGTTTGAAAGAAGGCAAATTTTATCCAATCAAGAAGCTTTATTAGTGGCTGATGTTGAATATCAAATTAATAATCAAAATGTTAAATATACGGCCTATTCTTCAAGAACAAAGATGGTTTCGGATGTTTTGACTAATGTTTCTGGTCGATATTATAGTGAGCAGGGTGATCAACTGGGTGTTGGTCCTTTACCTCCGGCAGTTGGCATGGCTACAAATTATTGGTTATTTTTGGAATTTAATAATTCTGGTAATAAATTGAAGGATTTTGTTTTAACAGCAGAATTGCCGGACAATGTTTATTTTTCTGGTAATAAAAGAGTTTTAGATGGTAGTTTGAATTATGCTGAAATTGGCAAAAGAGTGATTTGGGAAATTTCTGAAATAGAAGGTGGAATTAATAAATACAGAGCTAACTTGGAAATAATTTTTATTCCAGAACAAGAAGATTTGGGTAAAGTTGTTGATTTGGTAAAAAATATTAAATTTACCGTATATGATGAATTTACTCAAGGAGATATTAGTCAAAGTCTAGAAAATATCAACACCAATTTAAAAGGAGATCGTTTTTCTAGTGACAAGGGCAGGGTAGTTATAATTAAATAAATTTTAGTTAGTTTTAATAAAATCTTTGAAATTTCAAAGATTTTTTATTTGCTAAATTTTACTAAACCTTATATAATTATAGATATAAAATAAAAAATTATGTTGAATTTAATTAGAAAAATAATCAAGCCAAAGTATAAAACTTTAAATCAGATAGAGATTAATAGTAAAAATATTCTACATAATTTAGAATATATTCAGTCGTTACAAGAGCAAGCTGAAATTTTTCCAGTGTTAAAGTCAAATGCTTACGGACATGGATTAAAAGAAATTTGTCACATTTTAAAAAAAACAAATATTAAAATGGTGGCTGTTGATTCTTTTCCAGAGGCTCAGGTAGTTTATAAATATTTTCCTGGTAAAGTTCTAATATTAGGAGAAATGCCTCTTAAGGCTTATAGTTATTGTAAGTTAAAAAGAACTGAATTTATCGTTTATAATAAAGAAACTTTAAAATATCTATCTAGATACGGTAAAAAAGCTAAGATTCATCTTTTTTTTAATAGCGGGATGAACAGGGAAGGTATAGATGATTTAGATTTTTTTATTGATGATAATAAAAAATACTTAAATAAAGTAGAGATAAGCGGCTTTTGCTCTCATTTAGCCGAGGCCGATGATAATTCTAGTAGTTTTAACCAAGAACAAGAAAAGCGTTTTACAGATGCTCTAGAAACACTTCACAGAAGTAAAATATACCCTAAATGGATACATTTAGGTAATTCAGCTGGTGTTTTTGTTTTAAATAATAAGATTTTCAATGCTTTTAGGCCGGGAATAGCTTTTTATGGCTACAATCCTTTCTTAAAGGAAGATAAAAACTTCTCTAAGGCTAGTTTTTTAAGACCAGCCTTGAGCTTATATTCAACTATTATAGCTAAACACAAGGTTAAAAAGGGAAGTAAAGTGTCTTATAGTAATAGTTTTGTAGCTGAAGATGATTGTAATATAGCTGTTATTCCTTTTGGTTATTTTGAGGGTTTGGATAGAAGATTTTCTGGTTGTATAAAATTTTTGTTCAATAAAAATAAAGATAAAAATGAAATTTTTTGGGTGAAAATAGCTGGAAATGTTTGTATGAATCTTTGTTGTATAAATTTTTTAAACAAAGATTTTAATGTTGGAGATAGAGTGCAAATATTTTCTGATAATAATGATATGGATAATTCGATTCAAAATTTAAGCAATAAAATAAACATTATAAGTTATGAGCTTTTATCTGGCTTAAATCATAGTATTAAAAGAAAGATAATTTAAATAAAAGCGTATGAGCAGAAATCAATTGACTAGGATGACGGGTAAAAAAATAAACAATCCTTTTATTAAAAAAAATAAAAATAAGAAATTTAGAAAAAAATGTTTTATTTGTTTAATTTTTGGCTTTGTTTTAATAGCTTTATTTGTTTATTTTGTTTTTTTTACTTCTTTTTTTAAAATAAAGAATATAAAAATAAGCGACCTAAACAAGGTTAATGAAAATGAGATTGAAAACATAGTTCAGGCTCAAATTGACTCTAGAAATTCTTTTTTTTCTCAAGAAAACATATTATTTTTTAACGAAAAAGAGCTTTTAAAGCAATTGTCTGATTATAATTTTTTAGAGGTAGATATCAAAAAAAGCCTTATTTCTGGTTTAAAAATAACAATATTAGAGAGGGAGGTTAGGTATATACTAGAAGAGGGTGATTATTTTTATTATTTAGATGATTTAGCTAATATAGTTAAAAATAAAAGGGTTTGTTTTAACTCGAGCGAAGGTTCTCAGATCACTTTAGCTTCAAGTACTGAAGAGGAATTGTTAGCCCTAGAAGAAAAAGCTTTAGATGACTGTTTAAAACTTAAAAATGAAGCTTTAAAGGATAATTATTATCCAGTTATAGAAAATATTCACAGTAATTCAAAAATTGATTTAGATAATAAAAAAGCTAAGATTAGTAAGGAATATTTAGATTTTGCCAATAAAATATTCAATGACTTTGGCATAGAAAGTGATTTTAGGGTTAAAAAATTTATAATAGATGAGGCTAAAGACACTCTAAAAGTTAAGCTTTACAATGATATTATAGTATTTTTTAGCTTAAAAGATGATCAAGAGAGTCAAATTAAGAGGTTTTTATTGTTAAAAAATGAATATAGAGACAAGTTAAAAGGAGTCGAATATGTCGATATTAGATATGGTGATAAGATATATTATCGTTAATTTTATAATTTTTTTAAAAATATATGGGAGAAGGAACATTTAAATTTGTTTTTGGTCTAGCTATTTTTGTTTTTTGTTTAGTGGTTATAGGTGTTTTTTTAATTTTTTTAAAAATAAGTCTTTTATTTACTCCAGAAATAAATTTAATGGGTTTAACTATCTACTAATTAATAAATTCATTAAATTTGTTGGTATTATTGATATTGTTGTATTTATTGGCGTTTATTGTTATAATAAATATATAAGGTTAATTAATATACATTATGCGAAGTTAAGGACAATATAGAAATAGACTTTTCTTTGTGTTTTTTAAGTTCCCTATGGAAAATAAGCCAATAATAAAATATTTAAAAGATTTTCTTGATTATAGTGAAATTGAAAAAGGTCTTTCTCTTAAGACTCAAGAAAATTATTCCAGATTTTTAAATAAGTTTTTTAATTATTTAAAAAATTCTAATTTACAGGACCTAAAACCTCAAGACTTAAATGAAGATCATGTTTGGAAGTATCGTTTGTTTTTATCTAGGCATATAAATAAAGTAAGTAATAGGCCTCTTAAGAAAAGTACTCAAAATTATTATTTAATAGCCTTAAGGTCTCTTTTAGAGTTTTTTGTTGAAAAAAATATTAATTCTCTGCCTCCTAGCAAAATAAAATTAGCCAAGGATCGTTCAGAGCGAGAAATAAAATTTTTAAATCTAGATCAATTAAAAAAATTATTATCATCGCCGGATGATAATGACATTAAAGGGTTGAGAGATAGATCTATTCTAGAAACACTGTTCTCTACTGGCTTGCGTGTTTCAGAGTTGGTAGCTTTGAATAGAGATCAGATAAAAATAAAAAATAATTTAGAATTTTTAGAAATAAGTGTTGTTGGCAAGGGTCAAAAAGTTAGAACTGTTTATTTTTCTGAAAGAGCTTTAAGCGCTATTAAAAAGTATTTAGATAAAAGAAATGATATTGACCCTGCCCTATTTATAAATTATAAGCCAGGAATTGAGAAAACTGGAGAATCAAGAAGGTTGACAACTAAAAGTATTGAAACAATAGTTAAGAAATATATAAAAATAACCGGCTTACCGGTCATGGCTACGCCTCACACGTTAAGACATAGTTTTGCCACTGATTTAATGTCACAAGGTGTCGACCTTAGACTTGTTCAAGAATTTTTAGGACATAAAAACATCGCTACAACCCAGGTTTATACTCATGTTACTAGTAAACAATTAGGAGATATTCACAAAAAAATACATTCTAGAAAAAATTTTGATAAATAAAATACAACAAAAAGAGAAGGCGTTTATCCCTTCTCTTTTTGTTCATAATCCTGTATTTTTTTGTTTTAGTTTGTTTTTCTTGCTTTTGAGGTTATGTATTTTTGAAATTTTATTCTATTCATTTTTATTTATAATTAGTTCATTTGTTGTTTCATTTAAAATTTTATAATCATTTATCATTAATTCTGAATTGTTGTAGTAATCAAAATCAATCTCAACTTCTAATTCCCTTCCCTTGTGTTGATATTTAAAAAGCGCTTCTTTTTCATTAATTATTAAACCATTGTTTAATTTTAAATCAGACTCCAAGTAGCCTTCCATGATTAATAATTGTGTAATATTAAAATTTATTAAGTTTAATAAATATTCTTTTTTTTCTTCAGTTATTTTATTTTCTTTTGACTCATCTTCCTCCAATTCTTTTTCTTCTAGCTCACTTGTTTCTTCGTGTGATGTCTGATCTTTTATTTCTCCTAGATTATTGTTATTTTGTTTATTGTTTTTATTTATTTCATTAAAGATAAAAATAGCTACTAAAAACAAAATAATAAAAATAATTATAAAAATAAAAGTTTTTTTTGTTTTTTGATTCATAATTTTTTAATTAATTTTAAAGATAATATATAAAATTTATTGTTGAATAATTTCATGGCATATTTCTCCTGGAGGGCAAGGATCAGGTTCTATGAAGCTGTGAAGCCAGCAGGCATATAAGGTTTTATCTCCTTTTACATCCCAAGGCAAAATACTTGTCATATTATGATCATAATATTTAATACCTTTACAAAGAGGTGAGGTAAAATAACCTACAAAATCATAGCCAGTTTTTGTTGGAGCGATAGCTCCTGGCATATCAAGTCCATATGTGACCATTACTACACTTGAGCCGTATGTTCCTCCTTGCTTATCGAAAGTTATTTTGTATTTACTGATATAGTCTAAAATACATCTAACTTGGAAACCAGCCGCACTACTAAATGATCCCCTGCCAATGCCGGAATTGTTGTAAGCGACATATCTGTAATAAGGGTAAGTAGTTTCACCTGAATTTATCCAAAGATAAGCTGCTGTAGGTAAGAAATTAACATGCCATCCATCAGAGTGATGTCTGTATCCCCCACCCATCAAAGAAAGATTATAATTATCTGTGCCATTGTTAGAAGGGTTATATTCCCAACGAGGATGAGTGTTTGTTGAACAAATACCACCCAAAGGAGAGTTTACTTGACGACAAGATTTTAATGTATCACCTTTGCTTCCCCTATATCCACTTGAATTAACTTGACTTTCGGTCATTCCTATAAATCTTTCTAGTTGTTTAAAATCTTCATCGCTTGGAAGTTTCCAGCTCAAAGGACAAGCTGATAAAGCTGCTTTATAATTATACAAAACTCCATAGCCTTTGTATATATAAGAAAGCTTAGCTTCATTTACATTAGTTCCATTATAACTATGAACGTAATATCTCGGTTCTGTTATAGAACTAGAGCTACCTGCATAGACACTTGGTAAATACTTTAAGTTTTCACGAATCCAACATTGATCACCGATAGATGTTAGTTTGTAAGTATGATTGTGGTATTTTATCTCAGTTTGTCCATAACAAGCATCAAAATAATTCCATCTAGCATAAACAGTATACGAACTTGTAACTGCGGTTGAAGAAGTGAATTGAGTTCCAGCTGTTGGGCTTGTGAACCAGCCAGCGAAAGTATATCCAGCTCTACTTGGGTTAGATGGTAAAGTAATGGTTGAATTGTAATTAGCTGAAACACTTGTTGGAGTATGTCCACTTCCCCCATTAGCATTGAAAGTGATAGTGTATTGATTAACAGTCCATCTGGCATACAAAGTAGTGTTAGCTGCTTTATCCCAATTTCTTGAACTGGTCATTGAACTTGAATAATATTGTGTTCCTCCACTTGCAGCATCAAAGTAACCAGCGAAAGTGTAACCACTTCTTGTTGGAGCACTAGCTGCTGGCATAGCAGATCCATAAGTAGCTGTTACTGAAGTTGACCCACCTGTTCCACTTTGTCTATCGAAGGTTATAGTGTAAGTATTAGCAGTCCATCTAGCATGCAAGGTTAATCCAACTGTTTGAGTGTAGACAGTTGAAGAGGTATATTGAGTTCCACCAGTGCTAGAGGTAAACCAACCAGAGAAAGTATATCCACTTCTTGTTGGAGTCGGTAGTGTACCAACTGCTTGAGCATAAGTTACTGATTTAGATGTAGGACTTACTGTTCCTCCTTGAGCATTGAAAGATAAAGTGTAGGTATTGGCAGTCCATTTAGCGTAAACAGTATATGAACTTGTAACTGCGGTTGAAGAAGTGAATTGAGTTCCAGCTGTTGGGCTTGTGAACCAGCCAGCGAAAGTATATCCAGCTCTACTTGGGTTAGATGGTAAAGTAATGGTTGAATTGTAATTAGCTG